>Ga0214921_10001483_pt1 | contig 39903 bp, 32 predicted proteins | sample LL1505_MetaG_FD_177992 | JGI IMG/M metagenome (GOLD analysis project Ga0214921, IMG submission 177992) | Freshwater microbial communities from Lake Lanier, Atlanta, Georgia, United States - LL-1505 | ecosystem: Environmental > Aquatic > Freshwater > Lake | place: USA: Georgia | collected...
ACTTTGGCATCAAATCGCTGAGGCGGTCTTTGGAGGTGGAGAGGGAATTTCAGAAAGCGGAGGTGCGCCTGCTGCGTTCGCAAATGAACCCGCACTTCCTTTTCAATGCCCTCACGACGATCATGGCTGTGCGCAGGGATGAAGCGAAGGTGGAGCTGGTGACGCAATCGCTTGCCGATTACCTGCGATTCTCCTTGCAGCAGGAGCAGGATGAGCAAAACGAGGTGGCGGCGCATCCGCTTGGCGATGAGATTACTGCCTTGGAAAACTACCTGCGGGTGGAAGAGGTGCGCTTCAGCAACGACCTGGAGTGGAGCATCGATGCGGAGGCGGCCGCGCTGCGCACGCTCGTTCCCTCGGCCTTGGTGCAACCTTTATTGGAAAACGCCATCAAGTATGGGCAGGAGACAGGGCCGCGCCCCCTGCGCGTCTCGATCACTGCCAAGGTCGGGCAGGGTCATCTCCAACTCGAAGTGTGCAACTCGGGCCGTTGGCTCGAGGGCGACCGAACGCACTCGGGCGGCGTGGGATTGACGAACCTGAGGCGGCGGCTGGAATTAATCTACGGCCACGCCGCTTCGCTGGACATCCGCCATGGTCATTCCACGGTAGCGGTATGCGTGTCACTACCCGCCCGTCTCTTGCTATGAACCTGCCCGTCATCGATCGAGCGATCCGCGCCGTGCTGGTGGATGATGAGCCAGGGGCGCGCCTGCACCTGGCTGAACGCCTCGCCGCCCATCCCGGCATCGAGATCGTCGGCGAGGCCGACCGCGCAAAGTCCGCCATCGATCTGATTCAGCGACTCAAGCCCGATGTGGTCTTCCTCGATGTGCAGATGCCCGGCGGCACGGGATTTTCCCTGCTCCCCCTGCTCGGCGACATCACTCCGTCGCCTGAGGTGGTCTTTGTGACGGCCTATGACAAATATGCGCTGAAGGCCTTCGAAACCAACGCGCTCGATTACCTCACCAAGCCGGTGAGCCCGCCCCGCCTCGCGATCACCGTCGAGCGGTTGCAAAATCGCTTTCTCTCTCCCGCTCAAGCCACAAAGAGTGAATCTGAGCCAAATGTGCCAGCACGCCCGCTGGAAATGCGCGATCTCGTTCTGCTACGGGAAAAAACCTCTCTGCGCATAGTGGAAGCAGGCGAAATCTGCGCGGTGGAAGCCGAGGCCAACTACACGCGCATCTTCTTAGCCGATGGGAACAAAATCTTCATGAGAAAAGGCATGGGCCAATGGGAAGAAGAACTGCCCTCGCCGCCCTTCTTCAAGATCAGCCGCCGCCTACTGCTCAACACCACGCGCATCAAGGAAATCGTGATGCACGACCGCAAATGCGGCAATGTCCATTTCCACGGTGCGGCGAAGCCACTGCTCCTCAGCCGCATCGAAGTGAACCGCCTCCGAAGCTCCTGTGTGCTTTGAGATTAAAAGAACTTTTAGACAGGATGATCCGCCTACGGAATTGCAGCTCCGGCGTGACAAGGCAGAATCGGAGCGGAGAAAGACTGCTGCAGGCAGCCCGAAGGGTGAGCGTAGCGAATCAATTTGCAGGAGGATTATCGTAAGGCCCCCCCCATGGAACGCCACGCGTCGATTGCTTGGAGGGGCAGCGTCCTCGCCTGCCCCATTTTTCAAGCCCGGCGGTGCGGAATCCCTTTCAGGCAGAACTCTAGGGGAATTGACCACAGAGGACGAAGTTTTGTAGCAAGTTGAAATCGCCAGACAGCAGAGGAAGGGTTTTAAATCAGATTGCAATTTCCTCTGTGCTCTCTGTGTCCTCTGTGGTTAAATGATTTTTCCAATTTTCCCTGAGAGGCCGCTTCGCGGTTAAAGAACGGGATTACTCTTTGCGGATGGTTCTGAATACTGGCTGCAGGATGGGGTTGGGGTGCTCTTGGATGGCGGTTCCGATTATTTCGCCCTTCTCGTTATAGACGGGCACCGCGGTGCGAATTGGTGATCCGTAGTCGATAAAACCCTCGATCGCTGTTTCTTCGAAACCCGCTCCATTGATCGTAGTGCCGGTGCGTCGTGTCTCGAAGGCCGTTGGAGTGGCAGGTTGGATGATATAGCCACCGTTAGCCTGCGGAGCGATGCGTGGCGCAGTGTAGTGTGTGGCTACGGGAACCTCTTGGCCAATGAACATTCTCGTTTGAGCGGGAGCACTTGCTCTTGCGGGTTCTCCGAGAAACTGATGGTTTCTGCGGATTTCCTGCTCCTCCTCTTCGTCTGGATTCGGTGAAGGCCTAGGGGTGGGCTGGGGAGTGGCTGAGACCGCGGTGGTGTTTCCTTTGGTATTTGCTTGGTTGGTTTGCGCAGGATCCGACTCGGGAGCGGAAAAGCCAGCGCTCACGAAGGAAAAAAAGGTCAACAAAATCCAGTTCAGCATGATTGGGGAATTTATATCGAAAACGGATTTTTAGACAGGGGTTCAAGGCATTCCACGTTGTCTTGGCATCTCGCGCTAAAGATTGCAAAAGACGGAAATATCAAGACAGTTGCTGGCATCCAGACATGGGCATCCGTTGTAAGAAAATTTGACATTCGTTTGTAGTATCCCTGCGAGCGCGGGCGAAAACAGTAAGTTCAGGCTGGAATTGTTGCCGCCGCGAAAAAAGCCGCTCCCCCTTTCCTAGTCTGGCAAGGGCAATGAGTTGGGAGACTAATTCCCGAGCAGGGCGCTTTTCAGATCGGCCTGGATGGGTTTCGATCCAAACCATAAGCTCAGAAAGGCCTTCTGAAAATTGCGGCCGGGGATGGTGCCTTTGAGCGTCTCATTATCATAAACGAGGGTGTCGGTTCCCACGAGTTGAACCATTTGCGCTCCACCTTGTGTAATGGCTCCGAACATACCAAGAAAAGCCGTGCGGTCCTTCTCCAGGTCGGGATAGGTGTACGTCATGCTGGCTTGGATTTGGTTTTGCCAAGCTTGGACGACCTCATTCTTGCTGACCGCTCTCAGAAAAGTGAATGTAAATTGCAAAGGCCCTGGGGAAGCCAGCACAGCGTCTTCGGATTTGAGTGGAGAAGGAGAGTAGAAAGATGCGACGTACGCTTTGATCGGAATAAAACCGAGAGTCACCGTGCGAAGCCCAGCTCCATTCAGGGAGAGGGCTTGGCCGTTCACAGTTTTCTGCTGTGGCACGTTGACCCCTTCCATTTCGAGGGAAAAGCCTGAATGAAGGCTTAGTAACATTAGGGCCGAAAGAACGACGCGGGTTTTGTATTTCATCCACTTGCTCGTAGTGTGGAAAACCCATCTGGTCAAGGCCGGAGAAAATCTGGATTCCTCCATAAACCAAAAATGCCGTGCGTGATGGAAATTTCGAAAGGTTCCGGCCTTAAAAATACCTGAGTCTTCGTTACCGCCGCCTCACCAGAGCAAAACGCAGGGAAGTTTTTTCATGTTCCTTCTAAAAAGTCGGATATCTCAGAACCCACGCTCGGGCTCCGGACAATCGCGGCCGATTGTATTTTTTGGTTGCGGCGGACTGCGAAGCATACCAACTTGATGACGCATCTCCCAAAATAACGTTTATGAACTCTCTCCGTTCCGATCGTCAGATTCCAATCATCCTGCTCGCGGTGATTTTTTCATTCGTGGCTTGCCTCCGCGCGCAGGACACTAACACATCCCAGATGAAGCGTGGGGCGATCGTTGTCGCGGCAGTCCAAGGAAAACCTAAAATCTTCAAACCCGGAGCAACCCAAGGAAAAAACGTCACCAAAGGCATGCTGGTGCAGCAGGGCGAAAAAATCCTGACAGGAAAAGCTGCCACCGTTTCGCTGGCATTTGAAAACGGCTCGGTGATTCAGGTCGAGCCCGACTCGAGTTTTGTGGTTGAGGAATTCTTGCAAGCCCCGTGGGACGCATCAGCGATGGACCTCAGTAAAATGAAAACCGAGCCAAGCAATTCCAAGCTCGAGACGTTTCTTGAATATGGCGAGGTGACATCCGGCGTCAAAAAATTGAACAAAGGATCCAGCCTGAGCGTGGCGACTCCCCTAGGCACAGCTCGCATTCGCGGTACAGATTTCCAAGTGGGCATCCAGCGCGACTCCAACGGCGCTTCCGAAAGCCTGAGTGTAACTGTTGCCTCGGGCGAAGTAGCGGTTAGCACAAGCAGCGGAGGTACGACCTCTGTGAGAGGAGGGTCTTCCACCAGCGTGCAATCGACGCCTGGCTCCAATGGCTCGGCTTCCGTGGTCAGCCAACCCTCAAGCTCTCAGATTCCGCCGGAATCCAGTCTCCAGATCCTCCAGTCGGTAAAAACCCAGCAAGAGGCTGCGGCGGGAGTCATGACTCCCACTCTTCTCCAGGGCGGGTCGGCCTCGAATACCAATCTCACCCCGAAACAACAAGCTTCGATCGAGGATGCGGCTCAGATTAACGACGAGGCTGTGGTAAACGTCGTTCGCCAACTTGCCTCGGAACAACCTTCCTCAGCTCCCGACATCGCGTCCTACGCCGTGGAACTAGCACCCAATGCTGCTGCCGATATCGCAGGCGCGGCCGCCTCGGGCGCGCCGGATTTTGCTCCAGCGATCGCGGCATCTGTCGCGAGCATGGCTCCTCCTTTTGCCGCACAGATTGCAGCCAGCGTGGCACTCGCCGTCCCTTCATCTGCTCCACAAATAGCTGCAAGCGTTGCTTCAGCTGTCCCATCTCAAGCTCCACAAATTGCTTCGACAGTCGCTGCAAGCGTGCCCAGCGCAGCAGCCGCCATCGCACAGAGCGTAGCACAAACTCAGCCTCAACAGACCGAACAGATTGCTGCCCAGACTTCAGCAGCTGTGCCTGACTCCGCAGCTGACATCGCCACACAAGTCCAAGCACAAGGTGAAGGCGGTACGGCCACCAACACCGACAAAATCGGCATCTCCGACCTCCCACCCGTGGTTCCAACAAATCCGACGCAACCCCCACCGCCGGCTCCAACACCGGCGCCAACTTCAACTCCAACACAGCCGACGCCAACCCCACCGACGCCAACCCCACCAAGCCCTACGGCAACCCCACCAGAGCCGACACCAACACCGACCCCTCCGCCAACTCCACCGCCGACTCCGACTCCAAATCCCAGCAACCCCTAGCACCCAAGCCGATTCGACTTGTCATTTTTGAGTCTCGAGCTGGTGGCTTGCCTGCAAGCGTCATAGACTGAGTGGGCAGTCTTTTCAGAGACACGACGCGCTTAGTTTTTTTGGGGATCCTCGGGGGCCTCGGAGAGTAGGTGCAGCAGAGGGCCTGAATTTCGCATAATCTCGTGCCATGCCGTGAGGGGATGGCTCATTTCGATGAGTTCTCTTGTGGGAGGAATCACAATCCATGTGTTGCCCTCGATCTCTTGCTCAAGCTGGCCAGGAGACCAACCAGAAAAGCCCTTGAAGATTCGCAGTCCGTTTTCCCAACCTTTGCGGGATTCCTTGTCGCCGACCTCCGTGAAGGCTCGGAACGCCACAAGCGCGGGATTTTCCCGCCATTGCAAACTTGTCAGAAGCGATTGTTCAGTGGCAACGGGACCGCCGAAAAATACCGAAATACTCGGCTCGTCATCTTCGGAACTCTGGAGTGGGTGGTTCAAAACAAAACCCGTCGCTCCATCCTCGGTATCGTGTTGGGATAGAAAAACGATAGACCGGTGGAAATTCGGATCCCGCAGGCAGGGATGAGCTATGAGGAGTGAGCCGGTTAGATTGTCACCGAATTTCATGAAAGATTCGGAACCCTTCAATCAGGCCATGCGCGCCAGCGTTTCCGTAAGGTAGGGGAGGAGTTGCTTCTTGCGGGACACAATCCCATCCAAGCGCCAAGCGTGGAGACCATCCTCGGGAAAATCAATGAGACGGGTAAAACTCTCGGTACCTCTCACCAGCAGGATCGAGTTTTGCGTATTCACATCAGTGATAAGCAGGGTCGAAAACAGGTAATTGTGGGACACGCGGTATTTTTCGAGTTCTTCAATGAGCCTGGAGCGTTGTGTTTCGAATTGCGCGAAGCTGATCTCCTCTATCTGAGAGACACTGAAGACGACACCACGCTCTTCGTATTCTTTGCAATCGGCCACGATCACCTCCTTTGCGGATAGGGTTAACAACGGCGAACCAACGCTGAAAATCTCGTTGGCGAGGTCCGAGGGATTAATACCGCAGGCCTTGGAAAGTTCTTGCAGGATTTCGCGATCCACCTCGCTCGTGGTTGGAGAAGTGAGATTCAGAGTGTCGGAAATCATGCCGCACATCAGGAGTCCCGCAATCGGCTTGGGGATGGGAATGCGGGCTTGGCGAAAGCAATCGGCCACGATCGTGCTGGTGGAACCTACCGGACGGTTCATGAAAAGAATGGGCTGCTGCGTCGGCGCGACCCCAATTCGGTGGTGGTCGATAATTTCCACGATGGGAACCTCCTCCGCTCCGGCAACCGCCTGGCTCAGTTCATTGTGATCCACAAGGATGAGCTGGCGTGGTACCGGGCGCAGGAGATCGCTCTTCGATATGATCCCTTGCATACGGCCCTGAGGACCAAGCACGGGAAAAGCAAACTGGGATGTCATCGCAAGTTCCGCTCGTGTTTGCCGCAGTGTCGTCTCAGGCGAAAGGCAGTTGAAATCTGGAGAGAGCATTTGCCCGGCGGTTACGGCCGCGCGCGACAGAAGTGTCGTTGTGGCGGTGTCGTGCGGTGAGGAGAGCAGGGTTGTTCCGTGCTCCTGAGCCAGTGCAAGAATCTTGTCGGGTGGAGAAAAATTATTCGTAATGATGATCGCTGGGACACCTGCCAGAATCGAAAGTTCCTGAATGTTCCACCGATCGCCAACAATCAGAACGGTGGAGGGAATATCCAGTTGCTCGAGTCGTTTTTTAAACGAGTCGGTGAGCATCGCCGCGACAACCAAAGTCCGGGGGCGGATGCGTAAATCCTCCTTGCCTGTTATAAGCGAACCTCGGATTGCTTCGCGGATATGAGTGATCGAGGCCTCAACGATCCGGCTGGATGAAAGGTTTTCGATCGGAGGGAAAAGATATTTGCCGAGCTTGAATGCGGATAGCAGGCCAATGCAATTGCGGGAGTCATCCACCACAGGCAACCCCCGGAATTTGTCCTCACCGAATCGCGTCATCGCTTGGTACACCGGGGCATCGCAGTGGATACTGACCACATTCCGCTGCATGACATCCTCGATACGGGGGTACACATCGGCAAAGAACACAGGCGCCTCCAGACCGAACTTGTGCAGGGCAAAATCAATCCGCTGGTTTGTATTTCCACATCGAGCGGCAATCGCATTTTCCATACCGATGGTGCGTTTGAATTCCGCATAGCCAATGGCGGAGCAGATCGAATCCATGTCGGGGTTTCGGTGTCCTATAACGAGCGTCTTCATAAAAAACTAGGTCTTGGCTCCTGGCTGGCAAGGGCGCGTGAGTGCGCTATCGGGATCATAGTTGAGGTAAGGCTGCAGCCACTTCTCGGCTTCCTCCGCAGACATGCCTTTGCGCTGGGCGTAACTATCGATCTGATCACGCTCGATTTTTCCAACGGCGAAGTATTTGGAGTCCGGATGCCCAAAGTATAGTCCGCTCACACTGCTTGCCGGGAACATGGCGAGGCTCTCCGTGAGGCTCATGCCGGTATTGCGCTCGACATCGAGAAGTTTCCAGATCGCCCATTTCTCCGTGTGGTCGGGCTGTGCCGGATAACCTGGCGCAGGTCGGATGCCACGGTATTTTTCGCGGATGAGTTCTTCCGGGGTGAGGTTTTCATTTTTTCCAAAGCCCCAGACATCGCGCGCGAATTTGTGCATATATTCTGCAAACGCCTCGGCGAAACGATCGGCTATCGCCTCGGTCATGATGGCATTGTAGTCGTCGTGCTCAGCTTGGAATTTTTTAACGAGCTCGGTCATGCCATGCCCGGAAGTGACAGCGAAAGCTCCGATGTAATCCTTGGAAGGTGCAGGAGCGACAAAGTCCGCAATGGAATGGTTGAACTGGCCTGCCGGTTTTTTCATTTGCTGGCGCAAGCCATGGAAGCGCACGGACTCCTCAGTGCGCGTTTCGTCAGTGTAAACCACGATGTCCTCGCCCTCGCGGTTCGCGGGAAAAAGACCGCAGACTCCCCGCAAATGAAGACTTCCATCGGCGACAATCTCGGCGAGTAACTTCTGGGCCTCATCGAAAAGCCGTTTGGCCTCGGCCCCACAGTTCGGATCGTCAAAAATCCCGGGATACCGCCCTCGCAATTCCCAAGTGTGGAAAAATGGCGACCAGTCGATGAAGGGGATCAGGTCGTTGAGAGAAATATTTCCAGAGGATTTTGAATCAAAAACCACTGCGCCGGTTTGCTCCGGAACAGCGATGGCGTTATGCGAAAGTTGCGGCGCGTTGGCGATGGCCTCTGCGAGACGGAGCATGGGTTTGCCGGCTTGACGTCCGGAGTGTTCGACTCGAAGTTTCTCATAGTCTGATTCCAGATTCGTGAGGAAACCTGGCTTTTGTTCAGGACTCAGCAATGAACTGGCCACATTGACGGCACGGGAGGCGTCTAGCACGTGGACGACACCGGCGGGATAGTATTGCGAAATTTTGACCGCAGTGTGTGCCCTGCTGGTTGTTGCCCCTCCGATCATGAGCGGGGTATTGAAACCAAGGCGCTGCATTTCCTTGGCAACATGGATCATCTCGTCGAGGGAGGGAGTGATCAGGCCGGAAAGGCCGATGATGTCGCAATTTTTCTCCTGTGCGGTGGCGAGGATTTTTTCACAGGGAACCATGACGCCCATATCAATGACCTCGTAGTTATTGCAGGCCAGTACCACGCCCACGATGTTTTTACCGATGTCGTGGACATCGCCTTTGACAGTCGCCATGAGGATGCGCCCCTGGGTGCGGGCATTCGGATTGGCGGCACGTTCTGCTTCCATGAGCGGGGTGAGCCAGGCGACGGATTTTTTCATCACGCGGGCACTCTTCACCACCTGAGGCAGGAACATTTTCCCTTCGCCGAAGAGGTCGCCGACGATCTTCATACCGTCCATGAGTGGACCTTCGATCACGGAGAGGGGCTTGCCGTATTGTTGCAGCGCTTCCTCGGTGTCGGCATCGATAAAATCCACGATTCCCTTGATGAGGGCGTGCTGGAGGCGCTTCTCCACAGGAAGTCCGCGCCATGCTGTGTCTGGAACGGGAGCGGAGCCACCGGATTTGGAGGCTTTGAAATTTTCTGCAAAGGTCACCAGCCGCTCGGTAGCATCTGGCCGACGATTGAGCAAAACATCCTCAATCAGTTCGAGGAGATCCTTCGGGATTTCTGCGTAGATTCCGAGTTGGCCGGCATTGACGATACCCATGTCGAGGCCTGCGCGGATCGCATGGTAGAGGAACGCGGTATGCATGGCCTCGCGCACGGGGTTGTTCCCACGAAAAGAAAACGAAATGTTGCTGATGCCGCCGCTCACACGCGCGTACGGGAGGTTCTCCTTGATCCAGCGCGTGGCGTTGATGAAGGCATTCGCGTAGTCGTTGTGCTCCTCGATGCCGGTGGCGACGGTGAGGATGTTGGGATCGAAAATGATGTCCTCCGGAGAAAAACCGACTTCATCCACGAGCATGCGGTAGGCACGTTCGCAGATCTGGATTTTTCTCTCGAAACTGTCGGCCTGACCCTGCTCGTCGAAGGCCATGACGATCGCAGCGGCCCCATAGGCACGGATCAGGCGGGCCTGTTCTTGGAATTTTTCAGGACCTTCCTTGAGGCTTATCGAGTTAACTACACACTTGCCTTGAACGCAGCGCAGGCCAGCTTCGAGCACTTCCCATTTCGAAGAGTCGATCATCACAGGCACGCGGGAAATATCGGGTTCGCTGGCAACGAGGTTGAGGAATTTCGTCATGGCGGCAGCCCCATCAAGCATGCCTTCGTCCATGTTCACATCGATGATCTGCGCGCCGGCCTCCACCTGCTGACGGGCCACGGCGAGGGCTTCGTCGTAGTTTCCGGCGAGAATGAGTTTAGCAAATTTCGGTGAGCCGGTCACATTCGTGCGCTCCCCGATGTTGATGAATGGAATTTCCGGACGCGCCGTGAATGGCTCCAGGCCGCTCAAACGCAGCGTTGTCGTGCGCGCGGGAATCCGGCGTGGAGACAATCCGCGCACCACATCGGCGATGGCCTTGATGTGGCCTGGAGTTGTGCCGCAGCAGCCGCCAATGATATTAAGCCAACCTTGTTCCGCCCACTCCAGGAGCTGCGGGGCGAGGCTCTCAGGCGTCTCGGGAAATCCCGTCGGAGAGAGCGGGTCAGGCAGCCCCGCATTCGGATACGTGCTAACGAAGAAGGGCGAGATATTCGAGAGTTCCTCGATGTAGGGCCGCATTTCTTTAGGACCGAGCGCACAATTCAGACCGACGGAAACAAGCGGAAAGTGTGCGAGGGAATTGAGAAATGCCTCCACAGTCTGGCCAGTGAGCGTTCGGCCACTGAGATCCGTGATCGTCCCAGACACCATCACAGGCATGAGCGGGTTTTTTTCAAAAAAACGTGCGATTGCAAATAGCGCCGCTTTCGCATTCAGGGTGTCAAAAATGGTCTCAACAAGAAGAATATCCACCCCGCCCGCAGCCAATGCCTCTATCTGTTGGGTGTAGGCTGCAGCGACCTCTTCAAACGTCACCTCGCGTTTTCCAGGATCGTTGACATCGCGCGAAATCGACAGTGTACGATTCAGAGGACCAATGGCTCCGGCCACAAAAACACGCCGATCTGTGGTGGCGTCGGCAGCCTGACGCGCCACTTTGGCTGCCGTGAGATTGAGTTCGGAAACGATGTGCTCCAGTCCATAGTCGGCCTGCGAAATCGTCGTCGCGTTGAATGTGTTCGTCTCAATGATGTCGGCCCCGGCGGCAATGTATTTGCCGTGAATCTCGCGAATGATCTCCGGCTTCGTGAGCACAAGAAGGTCGTTGTTTCCTTTCAGATCCTGCCCAGTCCAATCTGCAAACCGCTCACCGCGATAGTCCGCCTCCTGGAGCTTGTACTGTTGGATCATTGTGCCCATTGCTCCGTCGAGAATCAGGATTCGTTTGGCGAGTAGCTCGCGGAGGGCTTTTTCGGTTGGTGAAATCATGCAGGTTGAGAATCGTTTATGTTACGAAAAACAAGCATGGCGGAAACGAAAAAAAATATGCGTATGCCTTAAATCGGCTTTATCGCCGCTGAAAACAAGCTGTCCGATTAGACTCTGACGAAGCCCTGCCATCCCGGAAACAAAATGGGAGAAGCCTTACGACTTCTCCCATCTTGGATTATAAGACCTGTCAGGGGACAGGAATGTTATTTTTTCTTAGCAACCGTTTTCTTGGCGGCTGGCTTTTTAGCTGGAGCCTTCTTGGCGACTGGAGCTTTTTTAGCAACTGGAGCCTTCTTAACGACTGGCTTTTTGGCTGCAACTTTCTTAGCCGCTGGTTTGGCGACTGCTTTCTTCACGGCTGGCTTTGCAGCAGCAGCTTTTTTGGCAACTGGCTTCTTAGCAACTGGCTTTTTAGCAGCAGGTTTCTTGGCGGCTGGTTTCTTAGTGACTGGCATTCAATATCCCCCCTTTCTCTCCGCATATGCGGGAAAATTTTTTGTGAACATGATGTGAATAACTCACTGCGCCTGTGAATAAGTTTCTCGCATCACGCCGTCAATATCTTTTTTAAAATAAATGATTTTTTTGAAAAAAAATCGAAACAGGGCGGAATCAATCAGGCTGCGTTAAGGATTTTTATAGCCTCTTCGAGAATTCCAGAAGGCTCCCAAAGTCGGCCTATTCCCTCGTATCCGCATGCCAAAATTCCCTCCTCCGGGCCGACAAATTGGGCGCCACGTGACTTCAAGCGGGCGACATTTTCCTGAGTGGCCGCGTGCAACCACATCTTGCCGTTCATAGCGGGCGCAATCAGCAGTGGGGCCCTCGTGGCGAGAGCGATGGAGGTGAGCGCATCGTCTGCAATGCCTCCCGCCAGCTTGGCAATGATGTTTGCAGTGGCTGGAGCCACGAGAAGAAGATCAGCACTGTCGGCGAGGGCAATATGCCCGGGGTGCCAGGATTCCTTTTCATCGAAAATTCCTGTGGTCACAGGATTGCGTGATAGCGTCTGGAACGTGAGTGGGGTGATAAATTCCGTGGCGTGCGATGTCATGACCACGTTCACATTGAAACCCGCTTGACTAAGTCGGCTGGCAATCTCAGCCGCTTTGTAGCTGGCTATCGAGCCTGCGACACCGAGGAGCACATTTTTTTTTCTCATGCGAAATCAAGTTGCAGTCTGCGGCTCATGTAACGTTCGGCGCGCATGACAGCGCGGAATTTTTCGATGTCCTCTTCCATTGATCCGCTGATGAGCGTGTATCGGTAATCGCGCCACTTTTCCATCTCTGCGGAGGCATTGTGGAGACGGGTCGAAATTTGCTCTTCGCTTTCCGTGCCGCGTTTGCGCAGGCGCCGGGCCAACTCGTCAAGGCCCGGTGGCATGATGAAGACGTCGGCGAGAGCGCCTTGGATAATGGGATCTTCACATGCACGAATGCTGGCTGCTCCGATCGTGTCCACATCAAGGAGCACATCCACGCCGCAGTGCAGGTGAGTGAGCACGGTGGACTTCAGCGTTCCGTAAAATCGGCCGTGGACCTCGGCATACTCGAGAAAATTTCCTGAAGTGATGTGGTTCTGAAATTCTTCTTGGCTCAAGAAAAAATAATCCTCTCCGTGAATTTCGCCCGGCCTCGGCGCGCGCGTGGTGCAGGAAACCGAGTAAATGAAATCCTGCTTCTGGCGGAGCGAGCTGATGAGGGTTGTCTTTCCGGCTCCCGATGGAGCGGAGATGACGAAGAGGATGCCATTGCGGTGGATGGTGAGGTTATTCAATGTTGGCAAGTTGTTCCCGAATGCGATCGAGTTCCGATTTCGCCTCAATGACGAAGCGGGAGATGGTGGTGTGAGCGGACTTGGAGCCGAGTGTGTTGAACTCGCGGCCAAGCTCCTGAGTGATAAATTCCAAAGTGCGTCCGACGGGCCCCTTTGCGGCAAGCTTTTCACGGAATTGTGCGACATGGCTCGCCGCTCTCTCAAGCTCCTCGGTGATATCGCAACGCTCCGCAAAAATAGCGACCTCGGTGGCGAGGCGAGTATCATTCATGGGCAGGCTCAGCCCGGCACGTTCGATGCGCTTGCCGAGGGCTTCGCGGTAGGCAATCGTAACCTTGCTCGCGAGGGGGGTTGTTTTTTTGAGGATGGAAGCGAGGCGATCCGCGCCTTTGGAAAGAACTTTCCGCAGAGCTTCACCTTCCCGCGCGCGGGTGGCAACAAGACCATTCAGCGCCTCATCCAGCGCTGCCATCACGACAGAATGCGCGCCGTCACTTTCGGCATCGGCAGTCCTCACGACGCCTGGCGCAGCAATCACATCTGCCAGAGTGACGCCGCCCTCGAGACCAAGTTTTTTTTGCAAGCGACGTGCTTGATTCACAAAATCCAATGCGCGCACCTCATCGAAAAAACTTTGTCCATCGCCTCCGGAGTTGCTCAAGGAAAGATTCACCTGCACGCGGCCTCGCGCCACCCGCTCGAGCACCCGCTCGCGAACAGCAGGCTCAAGCCGAGATGCGCTGCGATCGGCATGCAGAACCACCTCAGCCGTTTTTCGATTCACCGAGTGGCACTCCACCACGGCTGTCCAGACTTTCGTCTTGGCCTCTCCGCGTCCATGCCCAGTCATGCTTGTCATGCCGCTTTTTATCCGCAGCCACGCGCCGCTGTCGAGGGTACTCAACAGTGTCGGATTGATTTTTTTGGGGATCAGAGGATGGTGGGAGACTTACTATGATTTTTGACGCACTCAAATTCCTCTTCATTTGCATCGAAGTGCTCCTGATTTTTAATCTCCTGATCGTCGTCCATGAGTTGGGCCATTTTCTTGCGGCGCGTTGGCGCGGGCTCGTCGTCGAAAAGTTCGCCATCTGGTTTGGGAAACCAATCTGGAGCAAAAAAATTGGCGGTGTTGAATACCGCCTCGGATCAATTCCGGCAGGTGGCTTTGTCGCCATTCCTCAGCTCGCCCCGATGGATGCCTTGGAAGGAGAATCGGAAAACAGCCGTGATAAATTGCCGCCGATAAAGCCGCTTGATAAAATTATCGTGGCGGCAGCCGGTCCGATCTTCAGCTTCGGGCTGGCTTTTGCGATGGCTTGTATCGTGTGGGTGGTTGGAAAACCTCAAAGCGAATTCGACACGACCATCGTTGGCTATGTGAAGGAAGGTGGCCCCGCCGCTGTCGCAGGACTCCGTCCGGGTGATGAAATCATCGCGGTCGATGGCAAGCCGGTGAAGCACTTCTTGAGCGGCACAGATAGCGTGAAATGGCGCATCGTTCGCAGTGAAGGCGACACAATTCCATTTACCGTTCTCCGTGAGGGACAGGAGATCACGGTCGATTCGAAATGGGTGAAACCGGAAACATCTAGCTGGCGTAGACCGGCTCTGCGTGAGGTTCAAATCGGGCCGCGCATTATTCCCGGTGTGGGCTTTGTGGTAAAAGGCAGTCTGGCCGATGCGGCGGGATTCCAAGACGGGGACCTTGTGACAGAAATCAACGGCGTCCCTGTTTTCAATCTCAGCGAGATGGGTCCAATTATTGACGCCAATCGTGGCAAAGATGTTGTCTTCGGCGTGGAACGCAGTGGACAAGCTTTTCCATTGTCCATGAAACTCCCGCCGGCGACACCTGACGCCCTGCCGGTGAACTTTGGCATCGAGTGGGGGCGGTCTATTTTGGTCCACCCTTCTCCGCTCAGCCAGGTGAAGGATGCAGCAACCAGCATCTTCCGCATGGTTGGAGCGCTGCTCTCGCCGGCATCGGATGTGAAGGCGGCGCATTTCAGCGGTCCCGTGGGAATCATGAGGCTTTATTATCAAATTTTCGAAGCAGAGAACGGTTGGCGGATTGCTCTAGCTTTCAGCGTTCTCATCAATGTGAATCTCGCGCTGATGAACCTGCTTCCATTCCCAGTTCTTGATGGCGGGCATATCACCTTGGCAATTATCGAGGCCATCCGCAGGAAGCCGATGAGCATCCGAGTCCTCGAGGTGCTCCAGACCGCATGTGCTCTCCTGCTTGTCGGGTTCATGCTCTATCTCACGTTTTACGACGTTGGCGACATCGTGGCCTCAAAGGCCCCACTCACAGAGCAAACCAAATAAGGATGCCACAGCAGTTCCGAAGCTACTCCGCCCGCCGTCCAAGCCGAGAAGTCAAGACTGGCCGCACCACAATCGGGGGCGCTCATCCCGTTCGCATCCAGTCGATGCTCACCAGCGACACGATGGATATCGCGGCTTGCGTAAAGGAAACGCTTGGGCTGGTGAGAGCGGAGTGCGAGATCGTTCGCATCACTGCTCCGACGGTCAAGGATGCTCGAAATCTCGAGAACATACGCGAGGCGCTTCTTGCCGCAGGCTGCGATGTGCCGCTCGTAGCGGATATTCATTTCAAGCCGGAAGCCGCTTTGGAAGCCGCCAAGTGGGTGGACAAGGTTCGCATCAATCCCGGTAATTTTGCGGATTCCAAAAAATTCAACATCCGCGAATACACGGACTTGGAATACGCCTCCGAGATCTCGCGCATCCGCGAGCGCTTTGCGCCCTTGGTGGCGCTCTGCAAGGCGCGCGGCATCTCGATGCGAATTGGAACGAATCACGGCAGTCTGAGCGACCGCATCATGAACCGGTTCGGCGACACGCCACTGGGCATGGTGGAAAGCGCCTTGGAATTTGCCCGCCTCGCCCGCGAACTCGATTACCACGAGTTTGTTTTCTCCATGAAGGCTTCGAATCCCAAAGTGATGATTCAGGCCTACCGTCTTCTGGTGTCCCGTCTTGATGAACTCGAGCGCACAGAGGGCGGGGGATGGAACTACCCGATCCATCTCGGCGTCACGGAGGCGGGGGATGGTGAGGATGGCCGCATCAAGAGCGCCATCGGCATCGGCAGCCTGCTCGCCGACGGCATCGGCGATACGATCCGCGTTTCTCTCACGGAGGATTCCGAACACGAAATTCCCGTAGCTCAGGCCTTGGCAAAGATTGCTGCCAATCGCAAGCCCTCGCCGGAGCTTGAGGTTTGGCCCTTCGATCCTTTTTCCTACACCCGCCGCGCCAGCTCTGTTCTACAAATCGGCGAGTATCAAGTCGGCGGTACGGAACTCGTGCGCATCGCGGTGACACAGGCCGCCTACGACAAGGTCGCCCACAAAATCGCGGGCCTCGGCGACTACAAACCTGAATTGATCATCGAGAATTGCGGACTCGTTGCAGTCAACCCGCGCGATGCGGCAGCTGTCGCCCGCGTCAATGCATCCCCAGTGCCTCTTTTTGTGACGATTCCGGATTCGTGTGAATTGCCCGTTATCGGCGCGTACCGGCTCTTGGCCTCGCAGCTCGATGCCAGACACCCGATCCTGTTGAAGGACACCTTCACACCCGCCGCCCCTACCGATTTCGTCCACAACCTCCTGAATGCCGCCACCAACATCGGCTCCCTGCTCTGCGACGGCATCGGCGACGCGGTCCTCGTGCAAGGCGAGGGGGCTCCCAGCCAATCGCTCCGCATCGCCTACAACATCCTTCAAGCCGCAGGTGTCCGCATTTTCAAAACCGACTATGTCGCCTGCCCAAGCTGCGGCCGCACCCTGTTCAACCTCCAGGAAACCACCGCCCGCATCAAAGCCGCCACCAGCCACCTCAAAGGCGTGAAAATCGCCATCATGGGCTGCATCGTGAACGGCCCGGGCGAAATGGCAGATGCCGACTTCGGCTATGTCGGCGGCGCGCCCGGCAAAGTGAATCTCTATGTCGGCAAGACACCCGTGAAATTCAATATCCCGCAAGGCGAGGCAGTGGAGCGCTTGGTGGACCTCATCCGCGAACACGGCCGATGGGTCGAGCCAACGGTTGCTGATTAATCGAGCAGAGCAAGGCCAAGACAAGACATTTCGAGCGGTCCAAGCGACCTGCGTGTGTCAGCACCAGACGGGGAATTCTATTTTAGAAATCGCGGAAACCTATGCTTCAGACCAAGACATTTTGGCAAGGGGATCGCGTTGGATGAATGCCCTTAAGTCCCGCGAATTGGGACTGAACTAAAGAATTCATGAGCCATGTCGGTAAAACAGAATGCAAGACGCAGCGTTGTGAGGGCACTCAAACTCTCTCAGCAAGGGTTTAAAGGATGTGGTCAATGTGGCCGAGGTTGGCAATGCGGTTTTTATTATAAAACGATAGGCAAATGTTGGTAGCTTGGCGCTTGCGAAGTTGCCCATTTACCCATAAATATGGGTAATGAAAACGACGATTGAGCTGCCTGACGAGCTTTTCCAACAGGCCAAGGTGATGGCGGCCGAACGAGGCATGACGCTGAAAGACATCATGGTTCAATCGTTGAAATTGTGGTTTCGCACTCCCGCGGAAGACGCAGAAAAGAAACGCCAAGCGACCGTGAAGCGTTTGCTTCAAGCGATGAGAGCGTCCAATACGGAACCCATGATCCCTCTCAAGCGCGAGGAAATCTATGACCGCTGAGATTTTTCTGGACGCGAATGTGCTGCTCTACGCGAGTTCGAACGCGGCGGAGGACAAAACCAAAAGAGAGCGAGCCCAAGCGCTGATGATCGCAACACCCTTTGCGTTGTCCGCCCAAGTCTTGCAGGAATACATCGCCAATGCGCTGAGGAAGAAACAGCTGGGAATCAGCGAAACAAACATCCACGCCATGCTGGAGCTTGCGGCGACGGCAACAGTTCTGCCCGTATCCCTCGAGTTGATTCTGACCGCGGTGCAAATTCGTCGTAAGTTTCAGGTCTCGCACTGGGACGCCACGATTATTGCGGCTGCTATAGAACTGGGTTGCACCACACTTTATTCCGAAGACCTGAATCACGGCCAGAATTACGACGGAGTTCGGGTAGTGAATCCGTTTGTGAGCTGAAAGCCCAGAATCAGAAGGTTCGGGAGCGCCAACACCCTCGTTGGTGTGGCGGGCCGAGGAGGACCTCTGCGTTGCTACTTGTAACTATTGGAGGGCGGGTATTGGTCGGCGGTACCGGAAAATCACCCGATCGACGCCCAGGCAAGGCGGCGGGCTTCGGTGTCGGTTGCCAGCAGGGTTTCTAAGGACGGATGCTCCGTATGGGGGCACTTCTCTAAAACCTCGCTCACCAGTTTCCAGATTCCTGGGAAAGCAATGCGCTCTGAGAGGAAGGCCTCCACGGCGACTTCGTTCGCGGCATTGAGAACAGCAGGGCGTGTACCCCCGCGGGTGCCTGCCTCAATCGCGAGATTCAAAGCCGGAAAGTCCGAGCGGCGCGGAGCTTCGAAATCCAAACTTCCTAGGGATGCAAAATCCAGCGGACGAAGAGAATTTTCGACACGCTCTGGATAGGTGACAGCATATTGAATTGGCAGGCACATATCCGAATGGCTGAGCTGCGCCAGGATCGAGCGGTCAACGAATTCGACCATCGAATGCACAATGCTTTGCGGATGGATGACCACCTCGATGTGATCCATCCCGATGTCAAAAAGCCAGCGCGCTTCGATCATTTCGAGTGCTTTGTTGAATAGCGTGGCCGAGTCCAATGTGATCTTGCGTCCCATGTTCCAGGTCGGGTGCCGCAGGGCCATTGCTGGCGTGACGTGTTTCAAATCCGCAGCCGGCGTTTTGCGGAATGGCCCGCCTGAGCAGGTCAGGATGAGGCGCCTGACGCTGGTGGCATTCCTTCCTTCGAGGCATTGAAAAATGGCGCTGTGCTCGCTATCCACCGGCATCACGCGCACGCCTTTTTGACGCGCAGCGTCCATTACGATCTCGCCGGCCATGACCAGAATTTCCTTGCTCGCCACGGCGATGTCCTTTCCCGCTTCGATAGCTGCCAATGCTGGGCGCAGGCCGGCTGTTCCAACGATAGCCACAAGCACAAGATCGGCCTCCGGCATGGTTGCCAACTCGACAAGGCGATCGATGCCGTCGGGGCCACCAGATAAAATGGTGGTGGCCTCGGGAAATTCGCGAGCAGCTGAGGCAAGTCCCTCGGCATTCGAATGGGCGGACATCCCGACCACACGCATCCGCTGGGGAATATCCCTCGCAACTTTCAGCGCGCTTTGTCCGATGGAGCCGGTTACTCCCAGAATGACTACATTTCGCATGGCTCGTCAGATTGGCCGACCTGGGACATTTTCGCAACGCAGGACGTAAACATCACGGCAGTTCAATGCCTGCAAACTGAGGTGACGAGCGGAGCATGGCTTCAAATTTGCCGCGCTCCATCTCATCAAGCCCAGGTGGGAATTTTGCCGCTGATCGGTTCCACTTCTTGAGCCACTCGGCAGCAAGGACATCGCGCCCGCGTGCATTCGCTTTTTCCAAGTGAGTGAATGCGATAGTTGTTTCTTCTTTGTCGCCCGCATTTCGCCCGCGCGCCACGCCCCAACCCGCGCCGAGCATGGCCACGCGCGAAGCGGTGGAGCAGGTGTAGGTGAAAAGCTCAACATCTCGGGAAGCGCAAACGGCAAGCATTGCTCGGAAGACATCCTCGGTCCAAGCAGGGGCACAGGTTTTTCCTGAAAACATGTCGTAAAAAACAAGGTCCGGCGGCGCAGCCGAGCTCAGAAGCTCAAGAAAGTCGCCTTCGTGAAGCTCCCAAGAGAGGCCATCGTACGACTTCGATCTCCAGGCGGCCTCTTTCAAAACAGTTGGCGGTCCGGCGTGACGCAGGTACGGGAAGCGGTCGTTGTTTTTCAAAGCCAATCGCAACGAATCCAGATCATTCTCAAAACTCACGATGTGCATGGGTCGTAGTGAGCCCTTGGCGGCGAGCGCTTCATAACACTCGATCCCAGCCATCGCATTGGCTGCCGCGCCAAGGCCGACATCCCAGATCACCAGCGGTTCGGCCGTCTCCTCGCGCAGGCGCGACACGAGATGGGACTGCTCGATGTAAAGGTTGCGCGCCTCATCCATCGGCGGCGTGCGCGAGTGCATGATCTCACCCGAACTCACATGGAGAATGCTGGAGAACCCTTCGATGGCGGTATGGATTTTATACGCTCCGAGCGTGATCGAGCGCGGTGGATTCCGTCGCATCGGCGTGACCGGATTGTCCAAGTCATCCACCGCTAGAATGGCTCGCTTCTCCTTGTAAAGTGGAAGGAATCTGCCCTCGAGAATGCTCTGCCGGATTTCAGCCATGAGCCGATGGTAAAAGAAAATGTTATGCTGGCCGATCAGTTGCCAGCCCAGCGTCTCTTTGCACTTGGTGAGATGGTGCAGGTAGGCGCGGGAAAACTTTGCGCAGGTCGGGCACGCGCAATCGGGATCCAAAGTCTCACGTGATGTCTTGTAAATGCCCCGCCGCAGTTGAAGGAACCCTCGCGAGGTGAAGGCCCCGCCTCGCTGCGCCACTTGGGTCGGAATAATGCAGTCAAACATGTCCACCCCCCGGTGAACTGCCTCCAAGATGTCGAGCGGCGTGCCCACGCCCATCAGATAGCGTGGTTTGTCTTCTGGAAGAAGCGCGGCCGTAAATTCACAGGTGTCCTCACGTTCGCTTTTGCCCTCGCCCACGGCCAGGCCCCCGATCGCATAACCCTCAAAAGCCATAGCACAGAGTGCCTCCGCGCTTTCCAGACGGAGGTTGTGATTTAGCGCTCCCTGCACAATCCCAAACATGGCCTGCCGCGAGTCTCCGCGTGCAGCCAGACTTCGGGCCGCCCAGCGGTGGGTCAATTCCATCGCTTGCCGCGCTGTGGCCTCATCCACTGTCGAAGGCACGCACTGGTCGAGCACCATCATGATGTCGCTACCGATTGCTTTCTGGGTCTCAATGCTGAGTTCGGGGCTTAAGACAATCGTGCGGCCGTCGAGGTAGCTTTGAAAAACTGCCCCAGCCTCGCTCATTGAGCGCGAGTGTGGGAGTGAAAAAATTTGAAACCCTCCGGAGTCGGTAAGCACCGATCGTTCCCAACTCATGAATTTGTGAATGCCTCCGATGCGTGTGAAGACATCGGCTCCCGGTCGCAGCAGAAGATGGTAGGTGTTGGCTAAGAGAATCTGGGAACCGGAGGCTTCGAGGAAATCGGGTGTTTGCGCTTTGACAGTCGCATGAGTGCCCACCGGCATGAAGAGGGGAGTCCGAACTTCGTTGTGCAGTGTCCGGAAAGTGGCTGCACGAGCGCGTGTGTGGGTGCCGAGGGCATCAATTTGAAAGTGAAGCGAGTTTTGCAAAGTCCAGAATCCCGTGCCCGGATCGGATGCGAAATCTCCCGCGATAGAAAGATTTTTCCGCAGTCCCACCAGGTGCTCGGGTTTTGACCTTATGGCGGGATGGGCAGTTGATCGCGAGAATTTAGCGAAATGGAATACAAGATATGAATACCAAAATTGAAACTAAAAATCGGTCCTCGCTGGTGATGGTCATTCCGTGTGGATGCCTGATCGCCGTGGTGGTCGCTGCTGTGGTTTTGCTCACGCCGCCCCCTATGCAGAGTCAAACGCTGCCGACGACTCCAAATATCCTCGTTGTTTATGATAATGACGGCCAGTGGGGATGGCTCGGGGAAATATACTCACTCAAACTTCAAAACCTGCTTGGGCACTTTGATGCCAAGGTGACCCGCAAATCGTTGGCCACTTATAAATCTGGTGACATCGCAGCAAATGACGCTGCATTTTATGTTGCTTCAGTTTGGAACGAGTCGGCGCTGCCAGCTGCCTTTCAAAGTGATCTGGAAAACACTGTGAAGCCGTTTGTGTGGATGGGAGTAAATTTGTGGCGTTATGCCTGGGATCTCTCGACCTACGCCCCGCGCACACAATTCAGTGACCGCTACGGATTCCAGCTTGAATCATGGTCGGGAGAAAACCACCCGACTGTCATTTATAAAAATACCAACTTGGTGAAGGAGCCCTTCGATGCGGGCCTGAGCCGTATTCGGGTTACCGAGCCTTCGAAAGTCGTAGTCCATGCGGTATGCCTCGACCAGGGAGGCACCGAGTGGCCCTACATCGTGCAGAGTGGGAAATTCTGGTTCGTAGCCGATATGCCGATGTCTTCGACAACATTTGAGAATCGTTCCCTGGCATTTGTGGATCTGCTTCATGACATGCTGGGCATCTTTCACGCGGAGAATCACCGGGCCTTTTTTCGAGTTGAGGACGTTTCAGCCATATCGGACTTGGCAAACCTCAAATCGCTGGGAAATACGTTGGCAGACTTGAACGTGCCCTTCACGATCAGTTTGATTCCCGAGTATCGCGACTGGTCGGGCATCTATAACAACGGAGTGAGCGAGACGCTCCGCATCACAAAAAATTCTCCGGTATCGGTCGAAATGCGCCGATGGATCAGTGAAGGCGGGCAGGTTCTGCAACACGGCACAACGCACCAAATCGACGGGCTCATGAATCCTTACACCGGTGTCAGTGCCGATGATTACGAATTTTATCGTGTCACTGCCGACGAAAAGGGATTTCTCACACTCGTTGGCCCGCTGCCCGGCGACTCAGCGAGTTGGGCTCGCAACAGGGTGAACCGTGGATTAAACATCCTCAAAAATGCAGGCTTCAGTCCCGTGGGCTGGCTCACTCCCCACTATCTGGCATCGCCTGTTGATTATAAGGTTTTCGCGAGCATTCATCCCTTTGCCTGCGACCGGGGCATATTTTTCTACAAAGATGCCGCGGGTCAAACTCAGGCAACCGAGCTGAATTCGCCCTACATCTATCGCGACACCTATGGCCTGAAGCGTATGCCGGAGACGATTGGCTACATTGATCCCTACGGATGGTATCAAATTCAAGCCCCCACAGGTCCCGCGGATCTGCTTCAGCGGGCAAAGGCGCTCAAAGTTGTTCGCGATGGCTGGGCAGGATTTTACTTCCACTGGTATTTGAACCCCGACGACCTGCGGACCACGGTTAAAGGACTGCAAGGACTCGGATTCACGTTTACCCCGCTCACCGGCGACTTGAAATAATCACGATCAAATTATGTGTGGAATTGTTGGAACAATTGGCAAAAAAGACACCCTGCCCTTCCTTTTGGAGGGGCTGGGACGTCTGGAATATCGAGGCTACGACTCAGCTGGGGTTGCCGTGCTGAGCGAGAATGAAATTCAAACCAGAAAATCAGTCGGAGGCGTCTCCCGGCTTGTGCAAACGGTCAACGAGCAACCTCTTCGTGGCAGTCCTGGTATCAGCCATACCCGCTGGGCAACGCATGGCGAGGTCACCGAGGAAAATGCTCATCCGCATTTGGACGCCTCGGGCAGGCTAGCTTTGGTTCACAATGGGGTCGTTGAAAACCATAAGCACCTTCGTGAAGAACTCATCGGTCGGGGACATATCTTTCGCTCCCAGACCGACACAGAGGTCCTTGCGCACCTGATCGGTGAAGCGTTTGACCAGAACAGCGAGAGAAATCGACCAGCTCTCATTCACGCGATGCAAGAGACTCTGAGACACGTTCGGGGAACGTATGCAATTGCTATCATCCATGCCGACCTCGGAGAATTTTTGGCTGCAGCGCGAAGCGGGAGTCCGCTCGTTTTAGGAATTGGCAAAGACGCGCAATTTATCGCCAGCGATGCAGCCGCTCTCGACGGCTGGGTGGATGATGTCATCTACATGAAAGATCAGGACATTGCTGCGCTGGATGGCGAATCCTTTCACCTTGCGACCGTCTCAGGAAGCACTGCAGCGCCTCCCAAGCTCCGCAAAATAGAAGTGGAGGCCCGCGCAACTGGTAAGGGACGGTTTGCGCACCACATGCTCAAGGAGATCCATGAGCAACCAGAAACTCTGCGTGAAGCGATGAAAGGCAGGCTGGACCTCGAGGAAGCGACCGCCCGCTTCACGGGACTGCATCGCAGCAATGAGCAATTGCGCGATCTGAAACGCATCATTCTCACTGGTTGTGGAACGACATTTCATGCGGCTCTCGCTGGGGAATACCTGATCGAGTCGCTGGCGCGAATTCCAGTCGAGTGCGATTATGCGAGCGAGTTTCGTTACCGCAACGCTCCGCTTGATCCCGAAACCGCCGTTTTTGCGATGAGCCAGAGCGGAGAGACGGCCGACACGCTGGCCGCCTTGCGCGAGAGTAAACGCAAAGGGGCGCTCACATTCGGAATCTGCAACAATGTCTTCAGCACAATCAGCCGCGAGAGCGAAGGGGGGATTGGTCTGCGGGCGGGAGTTGAAATCGGGGTTGCGGCAACAAAGACGTTCACATCTGAACTGGTGATCCTTTCCATGGTCGGGCTCATGCTGGGGCGCATCCGCGATCTGTCTCGCTCCGATGGCGAGGAGGTCATCGAAAACCTTCAGAGCCTTCCAGAGCTCGTAGCCCGAACACTCGAATGCGATGACCTCATTGCAGGCACAGCAGCCAAATACTCAAAGACCCGGAATTTTCTGTTCATGGGCCGTCAAGCAAACTTCCCAATCGCGCTTGAAGGTGCGCTCAAGATGAAGGAAATCACCTACATCCCAGCCACCGGGTATCCCAGTGCCGAGCTCAAGCATGGGATCATAGCTCTCATCAATGAGGAAACGCCGAGCATTGTCTTGGCTCCGCAAGATGACGTCTTTGAAAAAAACATCAGCAACATCGAGGAAATCAAAGCGCGCCGTGGGCCGGTGATCGCACTCGGCACGCATGGAGATAATACCCTCAAATCACTATGCGATGACACCATCCTCCTGCCGGCAGCGCCTGTTTTCCTAACCCCGTTTCTCAACACCATTGCGCTTCAGCTCTTAGCCTACCACACCGCGGTCGCGCTTGGCTGCAATGTGGATAAACCCCGGAACTTGGCAAAAAGCGTAACGGTTGAGTGACGTGCTCTTAGGCTGGACGGCGACCGGTGAGGGCGCGCTGGAGTGTGAGTTGATCCGCATGCTCCAGCCCCCCGCCGGCCGGTAGGCCATGAGCGATGCGGGTCGTTTGGATATGAAACGGAGCCAGAATTTCTGTGAGATAATTTGTGGTGGCCTCACCTTCGACATCGGCGCTGAGAGCAAGGATGATTTCGGTGGGTTTCTCGATTCGGATTCTTTCAAGAAGTGGTTCGATGCGCAGCTGCGCCGGGCCGATATGGTCAAGTGGAGCGAGGCGGCCGCCGAGGGAGTGATACAGACCTTGAAAAACTCCACTCCGCTCCAGTGGCAGGATGTCGGTTGATTGCTCGATGATGCAGATTTCCCGGCCTTGGCGCGAAGGTTGCAGGCAAATTTCACAAAGTTCCGACACCGCAAAAAAGCCGCATTTTTGGCAGGGATGGAGGGATGCCGATGCCGCTAAGATGGCTGCAGCGAGTGGCTCGGGGCGGGCATCCTTGTGGCCCAGTAACCAAAGTGCACAGCGCTCGGCACTGCGTGGACCAAGCCCCGGCAGGCGTCTCAACTCGCGCGTGAGCTCATTGAATGGGGTGGGGTAATCGAGCGGCATGTCAGCTTAAGGCGAGGCGGCCATCAACAATCCGCACCAGTCTGTCGCCACGGCGCGCCAGGTTCTCATCGTGTGTGACGACGACGAGCGAGCGGCCATCGGCCCTCGAAAGGTCGAGAAGAAGATTGATGATGACTTCGCCGTTTTTTGAATCGAGGTTGCCGGTGGGTTCATCCGCAAAAAGAATGGCCGGGTCGTTGATGAGGGATCGCGCAATGGCCACGCGCTGTTGCTCTCCCCCGCTGAGTTCGGATGGGAGATGGTCGAGGCGTCCAAAAAGACCAACGCGCTCCAGAAGATCACGTCCCCGAGCGAGCTCGGATTTTCCACGAATGAGAGCGGGGAGGAGGACATTTTCCAAGGCTGTCAATTCCGGTAGAAGAAAGTAAGATTGAAAAACAAAGCCCATGTGTTTGTTGCGCAGGCGGGCGAGAGTATTTCCCGACATCTCATAGAGCGACTGGCTTTCAAATTCCACGGTACCCGCCTCGGGAGTTTCTAGGCCTGCCAAAGTGTAGAGCAACGTGGTCTTGCCGGCACCGCTGGCGCCGCAGAGAAATACGGACTCTCCAGCCGCAATGTCGATGTCTACGGATCGCAGAACCTCAATCGAGGTTCCACCAATGCGAAACGACCTGCGAAGCCCTCGCGCCATGAGGCGCGGGGTCATGGACGACCGTCAATCGGCTGGAACTTTTTGCCAACTGCGGGGCCTGTGTATTCACTCAACGGCCGATATAGTCGGTTATCGGCGAGCTGCTCCATGACATGCCCTGTCCACCCCGCCGTACGGGCGATGGCAAAGATGGGAGTGAAGAGGTCCGTCGGGATACCCATGGAGTAATAAACTGTGGCGGAGTAGAAATCGACATTTGCATTGAGGCCCTTCCGCTCCTTCATGATTGAGGCAATGCGTTCACTCATTCGAATCCACTTTGGCTCGCCGAGCTGGTTGCTCAGCACAATGGCCATTTCTCGAAGATGTGGAGCCCGTGGGTCGAGGACTTTGTACACTCTGTGACCGATACCCATGATTTTTTTCTTCTGCTCGAGTTGGGACTCCACCCAAGCGTCCACCTTATCCTCGGTGCCGATTTCTTGGAGCATATGAATGACTCCTTCATTAGCTCCACCATGGAGCGGGCCTTTGAGTGTTCCTATGGCCGAGGTGATGGCCGAATACATGTCCGAAAGCGTGGCTATGGTAACACGGGCAGAGAATGTCGATGCATTCATACCATGGTCAGCATGGAGAACATAGGCGACATCCAGCGTGCGAGCGGCTTCAGCGCTCGGCTCGGTGCCATTGATGAGATAGAGAAAGTGGGCCGCTTCACCAAGATCTGTGCGAACAGTCGGAAAATCGAGACCTTGGCGTGCGCGGTGGAAGTAGGCCGTGATGACACTGATTTTCGCCGTGATGCTGATCGAGCGTTTATAGTTTGCCTCGGGGCTCTCGTCTTTCGAATTTGAATCGTACAGGCCAAGCATTGAAACGGCCGTCCTTATCACATCCATCGGGCCTGCATTTTTTGGGGCGGCTCGAAGGAAATCCACGACTGGTTCAGGCAACTCACGTGAGGAACGCAGTTTTGACGAGAGCTCCTCGAGTTGAGCGCGGTTGGGAAGTGTTCCATGCCAGAGGAGATGGATTGTCTCCTCAAAGCTGGCATTTCCGGCGATTTCGTTGATGTCGTAACCAGCGTAAATCAGGACGCCTTCTTCACCGAGAACATCACTGAGGCTGGTTGAGTTGGCGACGATTCCTTCGAGTCCTTTGGCTGTAACGGGCATAAATATTTGTTTTATTGGGGCAGGCTTCGTATTGTGAACAATGGGCTTTTAAATGAAAAGCCTTAGTAAAAAAATTCTTTGTTACCTTTCCGTATGATTTCCTCTACTTGACGCTCTGGCTCAGCTGAGTTTAATTCCGCCTCTACTCATGACCCGCAAGGATTTCACCGCTCTCATTGCCACTGGTATGCTACTCGCCGGCTGCGCGAACTACGACACACGTCTCACCAGCCCAGCCACAAGCTATCTTGGAACTGATGGTTCGATCATCTCGCGTTCTGCGGAGTCGACTTTGGCCGATAAAAATTCTTACTGGGATGGCGACGGAGTCGATGGAGAGCCTTCCATCGTGATTGATCTTTCCGATCAAAAAGCCTCCTTTTACAAGGGATCGAAACTCGTTGGCGTATCGGCAATTTCATCAGGACGCGAGGGTTTTGGGACGCCCACCGGTTCCTACAAAATCACCCAAAAAAATGCAGGCCACGTCTCCAATCTCTATGGTGACTACGTCAGCGCCCAGGGAGATGTGTTGGTGAAAAATGTTACCAAGGGTAAAGATCCCGTTCCCGCGGGCGGAAGTTTCGCTGGCGCACCGATGCCATATTTCATGCGACTGGGACGCACTGCTGTCGGGATGCACCAAGGGTTTCTCCCAGGTGTTCCGGACAGTCACGGCTGTATCCGTATGCCAGAGCGAATGGTGAAGGTGTTTTTTCAAAACGCCCCATCCGGCACCTCGGTGACGATTATTAACTAGGCCGCGTCGTAAAAAGAGCGCACAAGAGCATCGCAGCGCTCTTGGGGAAGAACACCCGCCCCCATCTGGTTCATCACGTAGCCAAAGCCTATCCCCTGCTCGGGATCTGCAAATCCCAAGCTGCCTCCCCTGCCGGCATGGCCAAACGCCGAGAGCGATGGGCCGAGAAGTGAGCGCATTTTATGCCCTGCCTCATCAATCGGGTCCATCATGAAACCCGCCGAAAAAGCCATCTCGCGCTGGAGCGTGGGGTCAAATCCTTGCGCCAGCCGCGTGGACATCCACCCAAGTGTCTCCTTTTTAAAAAAAGTCTCGCCGTCGCATGTGCCGCCTGAAGCCAACATGGCGTAAAATTTTGCCAAAGCATGGGCGGAGGAGATGCCTCCCATCGCCGGCAGGGAGATCGCGCGAACCTCGGGCGAATTCATTGCGGAGATTCCAAAAAGGCCGGTCGGACTCATGAACGCTCGGCGGGTGAGTGAATCTGCATCGGCGAAAGCTTGTGTAAAAAGTTCCTCGCCCGTAGCGAACTTTTCTGCTGAAGGGGCCAAGATCGTGGCGACACGGGCATTTTCATTTTCCGGCAGGCCGATCCATAAATCGATTCCAAGTGGATCGGCAAAAACCCTGCGCCAGTAATCGGAGAGCGTTTCCCCATCGGCCAGACGCCGCAGGATCTCGTCGAGTAAAAAGCCAAAGACCCTGGGGCCGTAGGCCGGGCCCGCTTCGACAGGCAGGATGGGAGCTTGATTTTCGATGGCACGCACCACGCTTCCTCGATCAAGCATATTTGCCGAGGATTCCTCGAGCGCGCAGAGCCCAGCTCGGTGCGAAAGGACATGGGCCAGCGTGAGCGAGGCTTTGCCAGCGCGTGCGAACTCCGGCCAAAAATCCGCCACACGTGTCTGAAGATTTGCTCCGGCCTCCTGCATCGCATGGAGTACGCATGCGGACGCCACGCCCTTTGTGGCAGACCAGATCAGCACCAGCGTTGCGTCCCGCCATGGCACTGAGCGTGCGGCATCGCAAAACCCTCCGCATAGCGAGACGACTTGATTGCCTCTGCGAAAAATACTCAGTGCTGCTCCGACTTCGAGACCGTTGGAAAAATTTGTTTCAAATGCCTCCTTTACACCTGTCATAAACGCTCTCGAACATCTTTCAAATCGGGGTCAAACTTCGCGAGTTCGCGGAATTTGTCATCCATCTCAAAGCTTCTCTGAGCGTAATCCACCGCTCCCTCCAAATCCCCAACAACTGCACTGTAACAGGCGAGATTATAAAAATAGGTCGCTTCCTCTGCCAGCGCAGGAGGACCGCTCAAGAGAAGGCGCAGAGCAGCGTCGGTTTGCCCCCTCTCATGAAGGCAGAATGCCCCATGGATAAAACCTGCCACGCTTTCCGGATACAAATTCCGAAGGCTCTCACAAATCCTCAGCGACTCATCCCACTTGTGGCTTTTCATCGTGATAAAAAGCCTCATCTGCAAAGCGGATTCCGCATTCCTTTCCTGTAGCGGCATCGAGTCTAGCTCCGCCAGGGCCTCGACAGGCATTTCAAGCTCCAAATAACCCTGCGCAGCAAGGAGGCACTTTTCAAAGGACATGTCGGGCAAACTAACGAGCGGGCAAGCTTTCCCGCCAGCGTTATTTTCCGCTATGTCACGGACCGCGCATCTGTTATCAGCGGGGCAGAAAACGTGAACGTCTCCGACCTGCGGGAAATTTTGCAATATGTGCCTCTCTTCCGAGAGCGCATTTTTGTGGTTGCGGTGGATGGCGAGGTCGCGGAGTCGGAGAATTTTCCGAATCTCCTGCTCGACCTTGCCGTGCTTCGCTCTCTGAGTATCAAAGTTGTCCTCGTGCACGGGGCGAGTCGACAGATTCAAAACCTCGCTGCCGCTCGCGGGATCAAAATCACAAATTCCGACGGCATCGGCTTGACTGATGAAGCCACGCTTCAAGTAAGCATCGATGCGGCCATTCGACTCACCAACGAAATCATGGAGGGGCTTTCCTCGGTCGATCTCCGTGCCGCCTACATCAATGCTCTCATTGTGCACCCCGCAGGCATTCTTGGGGGAGTTGATCAACTCTACACCGGGAAGGTGGAGCGGGTTGACACCAAGGCCCTCCGGCTTCTTCTGGACGAGGGCATCATTCCTGTCGTGCCTCCGATGGGCTTTGACGGGGAGGGTCGTACTTACAGGGTCAACTCGGACAGCGTTGCACTGGAAGTCGCCGTGGAGCTGGGCGCTGCAAAAGTTCTCTACCTTGCCCCGGGCAATGTTTTTGAGGAGTCCACGCCGCTACCTCGTCAACTCTCGATTTCAGAAACAGAAGATCTCATTAAAAAACGCAAATCCGATTTGCCCGCCGGTTTGCTTTCGAAACTTGAAAATGGGGCCAAAGCTTGTCGGCAAGGCGTGGCCCGATCGCATCTGCTCAATGGAAGCATGAACGAAGGCCTGCTCAGTGAAATCTTCAGTCATGAGGGCATCGGAACGATGGTCTACTCCAACGAGTATCAGCAAATCCGCCGCATTTTTAAAAAGGACGTTCGCTCGGTGATCTCTCTCATTCGCCAATCCGTGCAGAACGAGGAACTCGTGCGTCGTTCACGCGCAGAGATCCTTGAGTCCCTGAACGACTACTGGCTTCTGGAGGTTGACCGCTCCCCAGTGGCTTGCGTGGCCTTGCATCTCTATCCCGAACAATCCGCAGCCGAACTCGCATGCCTGCACGTTCGCAAGGCGCAGGAAAACCAAGGCTACGGGCGTAAACTCATGGCTTTTGTTGAAAACCTTTCTCGCGAGAAGGGTGTGAAAACCCTCTTTGCTCTCTCCACGCAGGCCTACAGCTACCTTCAGCAAAAAGGAGGCTTCACGGCGGCCGACCCTTCGTTACTCCCGCCGGAGAGGCTTGCAAAATACGAAGCCAGTGGCCGGAATTCCATGGTGCTTGTCAAAACTCTCCGCCCGTGACGCACAGCGCTGCCCTTTTCATCGACGGCTTTGTCATTCTCGCCTACTTCGTCTTGATCGTAGGCATTGGCCTTTACGCTGGACGCCGGAATGACACCCTGCAGGAGTTCGCTCTGGGAGGGCACAAGATTCCTTGGTGGGCGGTGCTGGCCTCGATTATTGCCGCCGAGACCAGCGCTGCGACTTTTCTCGGCACGCCAGCAGAGGGCTACAAGACACTTGGCTTTGCCTACGCACAACTGGCCATCGGAACGATCCTCGCACGCATCATCATTGCTTACCTGTTCATCGCCCCGTATTTTCAATTCAAGGTCCAGAGCATTTATGAGTACCTCACTTTGCGCTTCGGCTCGCGAACAAAAAACATGGCCAGCGGCATCTTCCTCCTTGGTCGGGTGCTTGGCATTGGCGTGCGCCTCTACCTCGGCGGCGTGATCCTCGTTGTCATCTGGCGTTACCTCTTCCCTGGAACTCCAATCACCATCTGGACTTACTTCTGGGGTATTGTTTTTGTCACAGCCGTGACTGCCGCGTACACAGCTGTCGGTGGAATCAAGGCTGTCGTCTGGACCGACCTCATCCAAGCCTGCCTCATGTGCGGTGCTGTGGTTTTTGCCATCTTCACCATTCTTAACAATATCCCCGGTGGACTGAAAAAAGTGGATGAGATACTCAATGGGCACAATATCGCGATGTTCCAGACCGGCTGGGAGGCTACGAAGCCGTTTGGCGAGGCCTTGCGGCAAATGCTTGAAAATCCTTACACCATCCTCGCGGCGATCCTCGGCTCGACATTTCTCACCATGGCCACGCATGGTACCGACCAAGACATGGTGCAGCGAATGCTCACTGCGGAAAACATCAACAAAAGCCGATTCAGCCTGATTTTGAGCGGATTTGCAGATATCCCGATCGTGCTCGCCTTTCTTGCCGTTGGCATCCTCTTGTGGGTGTACTACCAAGTTTCCCCGGATTCCTCGTTGCCTGCCGCTCACAATGAGATTTTTGCGCATTACATTGTGCACGAAATGCCAGTCGGTATCCGCGGACTCATCGTGGCAGGCGTTTTCGCAACCATGATGGGGTCGACATCCGCCGCCCTCAATGCTCTTGCCACCTCGTTCATCCGGGATTTTTACCAGCCTTATTTCAACAAGTCGTCCACCGATGCCCAGTCGATCCGTGCGGCTCGATTGGCAACATTTGTTTTTGCGGCGCTCATGGTTGTTGTGGCGACTGCAGCTGCCTATGCCGTACTCGAAACAAACATCACGATTATTCCATTGGCTCTTGGGGTGCTCGGTTACGGCTACGGCTCTCTCCTCGGTGTTTTCCTGCTCGGTGTTCTTACGAAATCCCGTGGGAACGATATGGCAAACGTCATTTCGATGTTTCTTGGAATCGCGGCTGTCCTTGTTCTAGGCAAAGTGAAAGTTCCCGCTATCGATCCTCTTGCGCTCCTGAAATGGCAACTCGTTCCTGCCGAGTGGAACTTCGGATTCCTCATGCCGGCTTGGTGGCCTGCTATTTCTTGGCCTTACTACGTGTTCATCGGCAGCACGATTACATTTTTGCTCGGGATTCTCTTCAAGTCAGGCCCCATGGATGCATTTGAAAAACAGGCTCGGGAATCAAAAGCGTAATCTTTGGATTCTATGGCTCGCGTCCATCGGGACTCTGCGGGATGGTTTCATAGACTCTGAAGAAACGGTTCGCGAAAATTTTTCTTAGGCTCTTGGGCGTGTCCCTCGAGTTCTTGTAGAGCCGTTCGGCTATGGTTCCGCCGTTGGCCGTTCGGCCCAAAATTTGTTCGGAGTTTGAGATGAGGCGCTCCGGTTCGTAGGCGAAAACATAACGGATCTGCCGATTTTGGAGAAAATTCTCATCGGGTTCTGTGTCGAGATAGAATTCGCTGCTCTCCACTATTCCGGGAAGGCTTTGGTGGGATGTGCCACCGATACACGGTTGACCGCTCCACCAGACAATTGCTGGGCAAAACCACCAGGGAGCCACGACGCCCCCTACGGGCCTGCCGCGAAGGCTCAGAGAAGCTTCTCGCAAGGCGACCGCGTCGGCGATGCTCTCCACCCGCGCACGAAAGGATTCGCCTTCCGGATAAAGCTGCCGATCCCACGCAGCGGCCACGGGCCAGAGCGAGATTAAAAAAACCAACCACGCCAGCCATGGCTTTCGCATCGAGGGTAAAATCAACAGCAGGCTCATTGCAAAAACGAGAGCCAGGAAATACCCCCAACGCGCGTGATAAAAACTCAAGCCTGCCACCGCGATCAAGAGTGCGAGCCAAAGTCCACAGAGCTTTTCTCTGCCTCGAATCCAGCGCCAGGCCAACAGCACAGGCGCAACCACAAGGAGCCATCCACACCAGGAGAACAGTCCACCCCAACCCGCACTACGGAGTTCACCGATGTTCAAGGCCCAGCGCGCAAAGGCCGGATGGAAGCCCGCTGCGCGCCATCCGTCGATCCAGAGCGAGGCTGCGAGAATTCCAAAAAAGAGCAACAGGGGCCAAGCCCAGCCTTTTATGTTCTTCGCCTCCTCCTGTGAATGGCGACCTCGACAAAGTCCCCTCGCAAGCAGAACCACTCCAAGCAGGATCAGCGGTTCGAACAATGAAACCCACAGAGCCAAGGCCCAGATGCCTGCGGAAGCATACCGCCAAGCATTTGCCCTGCCCTTCCATATCTCCACCTCGGCTGCAAGAGCAACGCCGAGCAAGAGCATGAGCAGCGATTGATGATCAGGCCGACCAAGCTGGAAGCCATGTGCCGTGATCGGCGACACGGCCACCAAGAGCATCATCGCGCGCCGATGCGGCAGCGCCCCGGCCGCCGACCAAGCCGCTAAAAAAACCAGAAGGCCCGCACCGAGCAGCGGAGAAATCCAAGCCCCAGCCAACGCCAGATGCCTCTCGGAAAAAGGACGCAGAATTTGAGAAAGACCCGCGATCAAGGCGTCCAGCGGTATCGTGGTATGTGGCGTGGTTCCCTCGGGGAAATTTTCCCATTCATGATGCCTGATCGAGCGGAGTCCACCCTCCTCGATCATCCGAACTCGTGTCATGCGCGAAAAGCAATCCCCATCCAAAAAATAAATCGCATCGTCGAAGAAAACCGAGTCTCTGTTCCAGGTAAACGCTCCGAACGCGACCACGAGAAGAATAACGATCCACGCGCCCTCTCGGAGAATGGGAAACATTTTATTCAGGGAAGAGATTTTACCCAACATCTTGTGGACAGGAGGAGGACTCATCCCATTATCCAGTAGGAAACGCCAGAATATTGCGGAAAAAACATTGCTCCGAGTGGGTGCCTTGGAGTAATGACATGGTTAGTCCTACTACCTACTTAGGTGACATAATTTTGAATCAGATGCCAGACGAACACATTCCCGACGAAAACGCCAAGACCCCCGAAGCCAAAAAACCCACTAAAATCCGGCCGGATTTCAAAGCGAGCAGCTACACAGCCGACGATTTGAGTTCCTTAAAAGGCCTCGAGGCTGTTCGCAAAAAGCCTGGCATGTATATCGGCGGCACCGACGAGAGAGCACTCCACCACTGCGTGAGCGAGGTTCTTGACAACTCGGTCGATGAATTTTTAGCAGGCCACTGCACCCATATCGATGTGACGATCCATGCCGACGGCTCGATTTCCATTCGCGATAACGGGCGTGGCATTCCCGTGGACATCAACAAAGAGGAAGGCGTCCCGGGCGTCGAACTCGTGCTGACCCGCCTGCACTCGGGTGGCAAATACGGCCAAGGCAACTATGAATACTCCGGCGGCACACATGGCGTGGGAGCAAAGTGCGTTAATGCTGTCTCGGAGTGGTTTAAGGTCGAGGTAACCCGCGATGGGAAAATCCACGCGATGTCTTTCGAGCGCGGAACAACCAAGCAGAAGCTGCATGTCATCGCCGAGGTCAAGTCCGCCAAGCAGACGGGGACACTCATCACCTTCATGCCGGACTCCGAAATCTTCGAGGAAACGATTGAGTTCAAGTCCGAGCGCATCATTACCCGCCTCAATGATCTGGCGTACATTAACGCGCCACTCTCCTTCACTTTTCTCGATGAACGCCAAGAGGGCGCCACCCCCATGCAGATTCTCCACCCACGAGGAGTGGAGGAGTTTGTCGACCGCCTGGTTGAGAATAAAACGCTCGTCCACCCCAAGCCCATTATGATTAAGGGTACGAGGGATAAAGTGATTGTTGAGATCGGCCTGAATTATACGGACACCTACAACGAGCAACTCCTTTGCTACACAAACGCAGTCCCAAATCCAGATGGGGGTACGCACAGCAGCGGCTTTCGCGGATCACTGACTCGCGCGATCAATCAGTATGCCAAGAATAACTCCCTCCTGAAGGAAAAGGATGTTGCCATCACCGGCAACGATGTTCTCGAAGGTTTGGCCGCGGTCGTGAGCGTGAAGCATCCCGATCCACGCTTCGAATCCCAGACCAAGGTGAAGCTGATATCTCCCGAGGTGGAGGGCATTGTGGGCTCGATCAGCTACGAGGGCCTCATGCTGCATTTCGACCAAAATCCGAATGTGGGCAAGCGCATCATCGAGAAGTGCCTCATGGCAGCTCGTGCCCGCGAAGCGGCCCGCAAGGCTCGTGAGACGGTTCGCAAGGGTGCGCTCACTGGCGGTGGACTCCCCGGGAAGCTGGCGGATTGCTCCGAGCGCGACCCAGACCTCACCGAACTCTATGTCGTCGAAGGTGACTCGGCCGGCGGCTCCGCAAAGCAGGGCCGTGACCGGAGATTCCAAGCGATCTTGCCGATCAAAGGCAAAATTATCAACGTCGAGAAGGCCCGCCTCGACAAAGTCCTTCAGAACACCGAAGTCCAGACCCTCATCACGGCAATCGGCACTGGCATCGGTATCGCTGCCACTGAGAAGGATCGCGAGGGCAGCTTCAATATCGAGAAGCTTCGCTACGGTCGCATCATCATTATGACTGATGCCGATGTCGATGGTTCGCACATTCGCACGCTTTTGCTCACTTTTTTCTGCCGGCACATGGTGGAACTTGTTAAACAAGGTAAGGTCTACATTGCCCAACCGCCTCTTTACCTGATCAAACGCAAGAAGCGCGAGGAATACGTCGATGACGATGCGCAACTGAACAAAATCCTCATCGGCATCGGTGCGGATGAAGTCAAAATCAAAAATCTTGCGGACGGCAAGGTTTTCAGTTCCAGTCAACTGAAGGAAATCCTCGAGCTGCTCGAGCGCTTCGCCAAATTCAGCGATGCGATCCGCAGGCACGGAGGCGACTTTGAGGAATACCTCGCCGAGAGAGACCCAAAAACCGGAAAACTCCCGACATTCATGGTGAAAGTCCGCGAAGGTAACACCGAGTGGGCGAGCTACTTCCCCGGTGAGGCCGAAGTCCGTGAATTCCATGAAGGCAATCGCGACCTTAATCTCTACGAAGATGCCGCGCCAGAGCCACTCGAAGGCGAAGTGCCGGCTCCGGACTCGCCTGCGAAGTCCAAAAAAGAGAAAAATGAAAATGCGAACCGCCGCCGTGCCAAGCTCATCCAGCTTCATGAGTCCACCTCCGCTCAGAAGCTGATTGATGAACTGGCCAGAAAAGGCTTGAAAATTGAGCATTACTCGAGCAGCGATGAACCAATCTTCGAACTTGTCGAAGGCGAGGGTGACAAGGCCGTTACCACCCCGCTTTTCGCCATTCCGAACATTCTCACTAGCATCCTGGAAATCGGCAAACGCGGCCTCTCGATCCAGCGATTCAAAGGTCTTGGAGAAATGAACCCCAAGCAGCTCTTTGAAACAACGATGAATCCTGAGAAGCGCAAGATGCTCAAGGTGAGTCTTAACGAAGACAATGCCGTCGAGGCCGATCGCATGTTCACCATCCTCATGGGTGATGTCGTGGAGCCTCGCCGCCAATTCATCGAAGATAATGCGCTGAATGCTCGTCTCGATGTTTGACACCCGTGACTACGAGTGACTACATTCTGGCATGAAGAAATCTACCAACTACCTTGACACCTTGGAAGACAAGCCTTCAGCGGTTTTGCAAGAGATCGCTGTCATGCCAGGCTTTGGAGAGACCATCAGCGTCCGCTCAGCAAAAGCGCATTTATCCGCATTGCTGGAGTTAGTTACCAGCGGCCGGGAAATCACAATCACCAGTGGTGGCAAGCCGAAGGCGCGCATCGTATCGACATCCAACCTGCGCCCGCGCAAGTTTTTCTCAGGAGCTTCCAAGCATCTTGCCAAAATGCCGCCTTGGCGTGGTGGTTCCACTGCGGACGAAATCATCAGCGAAGATCGCGATTCCAGGCCCTGACCATGTATCTCGACAGCGCGATTATTGTAAAACTTCTCGTTGCAGAGCCTGACAGTCCTTTTTTTGTCAAGGCTACCCAAGGAACAGCGATAGGGACTTCAGAACTCTCCTACACCGAAGTCGCCGCCGCTCTTTTCAGAAAGCAGCGGGATCATTTGCTTTCGCACGCTGAACGCATGCGCGCTTGGAGCAAATTTGTGGATTGGACCGACTCCGAGGAGCTCATGCTCTATACGTTGGATACCCACACACTCAGGAATGCAAACCGCATTCTGGCTTTTGCAAATCCGACAGTTGCGCTGCGTTCGATGGATTCCATTCATGTCTCGGCTTGCGACCTCTCTCGGGACTTCCCCCTCTGTGCCACAGATGGTCGCATGCGCGCTGCCGCGACAAAACTACGCATCCCACTCTTCCCCGAAACAATGCCCATTTAATCCATGTATACCCAAAACGAAAAAGTCGAACTCGTGAATGTCGCCGATGAAATGTCGAAGTCGTTTCTCGACTACTCGATGTCCGTCATCATTTCCCGCGCACTGCCAGACGCCCGCGACGGCCTCAAGCCTTCGCAGCGCCGCATTCTTTTTGCGATGAACGAGCTCGGCGTTCAGCCAAACCGCAAGCATTTGAAGTGCGCCAAAATCGTCGGCGAGACGATGGGCAACTACCACCCGCACGGCGACCAGGCGATCTATCCCACACTCGTTCACATGGCCCAACCTTGGGCGATGAGGGAGATGCTCGTTGACGGCCAAGGGAACTTCGGCTCCGTGGAAGGCGATCCACCGGCCTCCATGCGTTACACCGAGGCCCGCCTCCAGCACCTTGGAGCCGCGCTCATGCACGACATGGACAAGGGCACCGTTGATTTCAGGCCGAACTACGACGAGACCCGTGAGGAACCAACTGTTTTTCCAGCCGCCTTCCCCAACCTCCTCGTCAATGGCGGCACAGGCATCGCCGTGGGCATGGCGACAAACATCCCGCCCCACAATCTCAGTGAATGCATCGACGGCATCTGCGCTCAGATCGAGAATCCAGATATCACGATTGAGGGACTTATGGAGCACGTCAAAGGCCCGGATTTTCCGACCGGTTGTATCCTCCAAGGCACCACAGGCATCAAACAATACTTTCAAACCGGCCGTGGATCCGTGCGAGTGCGCGGACGCGTGGGGGTCGCCGAGGTCAAGGGCGGACGCGAGCAAATCGTGATCACCGAAATCCCCTACAATGTGAACCGCGCAGAACTCGTGAAGCGCATCGCGGACCTCACAAATGAAAAAGTCCTCACCGGTATCAGCGATGTGCGCGATGAGAGTGCCGAAGATACCCGCGTGGTCATCGACCTCAAGCGCGACGGCAATCCCAAGGTCATCATCAACAACCTCTACAAGCACACCGCTCTGGAGTCCTCTTTCAGCACAAACATGCTTGCCATCGATCACGGCAAGCCAAAGCTCCTCTCGCTCAAAGACGCGATCACCAGCTACATCGAGCACCGCCGCGAGGTCATCCTCCGCCGCACCCGCTTCCTACTCGATGCCGCCGAGATCGAAGCAGAAAAGCTCGAAGGCTATCTCATCGCCCTCGCACACATCGACGACTTCATCAAAATCATCCGCGACTCCCGCGACCGCGATGATGCCAAAGCCAAGCTCCTTGCGTTGTCTTGGACAAGAAAGACCGTCGAAGGCCTCGGCGTCCTCATTCGCAGCGAAGCCCGGATCATTGACGGCAAATACAGCTTTTCAGAAAAACAGGTCGGCCACATTCTCGATCTGCGTCTTTATCAACTCACCAGCCTCGAGCGAGACACCATCAAACAGGAATACGATGAACTGGTGGCAACGATCAAAGACCTGCTCGATATCCTCGCCAAGGAAAAGCGCGTTCTCACCATCATTAAAGACGAACTCCGCGCGCTTCAGCTCAAATACGGCACCCCGCGCCGCACACAGATCGTGCCCGCCGAAGGTGAGATGGCCATAGAAGACCTCATCGCAAACGAAGGCGTCATTGTCACTCTCACCCACAACGGCTTCATCAAGCGCACGCTCGTCAGTTCCTTCCGCGCCCAGAAACGCGGTGGCAAAGGCGTCATTGGAATGGTTGCCCGCGAGGCCGAGAAGGAGGAGGACAGCGACTTCGTGGAATACCTCTTCACCGCCACCACGCACGACTATCTCATGTTCTTCACCGAGAGCGGACGTTGCTATGTCGAGCGTGTATTTGAGATTCCTGAAGGCTCCCGCGCCAGCAAAGGCCGTTCGATCGCAAACCTTCTCGAACTCAAACAAGACGAGAAAATTGCTGCCACCATCCGAGTTCAAGGTCAGAAAACCGACGAGGAAACCTGGAACGAAAATCTCCATGTCCTCTTCGCCACACGCAGCGGTATTGTGAAAAAATCGAACCTCAACGATTTTAAAAACATCCGCAAAGGCGGCATCATCGCCATCCAG
>Ga0214921_10001484_pt1 | contig 39897 bp, 39 predicted proteins | sample LL1505_MetaG_FD_177992 | JGI IMG/M metagenome (GOLD analysis project Ga0214921, IMG submission 177992) | Freshwater microbial communities from Lake Lanier, Atlanta, Georgia, United States - LL-1505 | ecosystem: Environmental > Aquatic > Freshwater > Lake | place: USA: Georgia | collected...
CAGATGCTGGTGGGAAATTCGAGAATTTGCTTTTCATGCTTGCCATTGAATTTGCGCCTTTTCCTTGGTTCATTCTGGATTATTAAGTAAAAGATTCCGAAGCGGGACAGCGCTGGCCCGAAGGGTAAATCTTAGCCGAAAATTTGCGGCTTGAGAACTAAATAACTTTACAAGATGGTTGTATGAACTAACTGTCCAATTCCGGCGGTAACTGCCATTGCCAGTGATCCTCCGAGCAGAATTCGCACGGTTGGACGCAAAGGCCCAGTTCCAGCGATTTTTGCCCCAATAATCCCCGCAACGATCAGTCCAAACAAGGTGATCGCCACAATTGTTGTTGTTCGTCCGTTTGGGGTTGGCGCGAACATTCCAAGCATTGGAATAAAGCCACCTAATGTAAAGGCCGCCGCTGAAGCCAATGCCGCTTGGGTAGGCCGTGCCCTGGTGCTGTGATGTTGGCCAAGCTCATCTCGTAGATGTGCTGCCAAGGCATCATGCTGGTGCATCTGTGTGGCAACTTGCATAGCTAATTCTTTTGACAATCCACGTTCAACGTAAATTTCAGCTAACTCTTCGAGTTCACCTTCAGGATCTAGCGCCAAATGATCTGCTTCAATTTTGCGATCAGCATCTTCAATATCAGTTTGCGAACTAACCGAAACGTATTCACCCGCGGCCATCGACATGGCACCTGCCGCAATTCCAGCAAATCCTGCAGTCACAATTGCATTTGTTCCGGCCTGCGCCGCTGCTACGCCAATCATCAAGCTCGCGGTCGAAACCAAGCCATCATTAACTCCAAGAACTGCAGCCCGCAACCAACCAGAACGGTGAGTTCGGTGCTCTAAATTTCTAGCGTAAACATCTTGCAGTGGCATGTCGCTAGGTTATCTCTTTTGGCTTACTTTTCGCAGGACAAACCATGTGGTTGAGCCTGTGAAAATTAATAATGAGGTCCAAAAATTTAACCGCATCCCTAAAATTTGAGTACTTGAGTCAATCCGCAGGAGTTCGATTACACCTCTTCCTAATGTGTACAAAGAAATATATGCAATAAATAAGGTGCCAGATTTTGCTCCTTCAAAAAATCCAGCTTTGTCAGCCTTGATTAAAAGAATGGCTACAACCACACACCAAATAGATTCATACAAAAACGTCGGATGAAATGTTGGAAAAGTTTCATATCCATTTGGTCGATTTTCGAATGGGACTTGGAGGGCCCATGGTGCCATCAATGGTTTCCCAAATAGTTCCACATTAAACCAGTTACCCCATCGCCCCATAGCTTGAGCAAGTACCACGCCCGGTGCAAGGGCATCAAGAAAAACACCAAATGCTGGCAGTTGTGGCTTACTCTTTAAAAGAGATTTATATCCAAACCAAGCCCCAGCGGTACCGAGTGAGATTGCGCCCCAAATTCCTAATCCCCCTCGCCATATTGCTATTGCATCTAATGGTGATGAGAAAGTGCCCCACGAAGTTAATACGTGATAAATCCGGCCACCAATGATGCCGGCCGGTACTGACCAGAACGCAATTGTTGCTACATCGCCAAGATCTCCACCGCGATTTACGAAGCGCTTATCGCCAATTCGAACCGCAATCACTATTCCAGCGATGATGCAAAGTGCATAAAAATGTAAAGTTAAAGGTCCAATATTTACCGCAGACAAATTGGGCGAAGGAATAGCCGCCCAGTTACTCACAAGATTTTTACTTGATGCCAGCTGCAACTAATAATTTCATAAATTCTGGAGCAGAGTAGTAAGCACCACTAGCGCGATCAACTTCTTTTCCATTTATGAAAACAGTTGGAGTCGAATTAATATTTTGCTTTGAACCTTCACTGCCAACATTTCCAACCCAGTCGGCATACTTGCCTTTATTTACACATGCTTCAAATTCAGCACCTGTAACACCTGCTGCCGCGGCAGTTGCGATAACACCTTGATTGCTCCAGGCGCCGGAGTTTTCAGCAGGTTGATTTTTATACATAAATGCGTGGTACTCCAGAAATTTTCCTTGGTCTGCGGCACATGCTGCGCCGTTTGCTGCATAAACTGATTCTGGGCCCAAAAATGAAAGTGGATGGAAAACGATTTTTGCTTTTTTCTCGACTGCAAGCGCCCGTAGCGCGTCACCATTTGTGCCCTCAAAAGCCTTGCAACTTGGACATTGGAAATCTTCCCAGATATCTATGACAGGTTTCAGGTCGCTGTTAAAAACAATTCCATAGCCATCTTTAATTGAAGCTGCGCTTGGAAGTACTGCCGTTTTCTTGCTCGTATTGTTAAAAACCGAAATTCCTGCTCCTACGACAACAACTAAAGCCACCATTCCAATCACTAACCATCTTGTAATCGGATCACCTGAAGATTTGCCTTTGTTATTGACCATTCTCAAATACTACCTTGACGCCCGCTCTAAAGCCCACTTGGTCTGTGGCTGCCAACACAAATAAACCGCCAACAGGGTAAGCCCGAAATCACGCAAAATTTCTTGCAGGTACTTAGTTTCTCCAGGGGCTACCTGCCCGCCGCCGCCAAAACATCCGCAATCAATAGAGAGGCCACGAACCCAGGCCGATGCGATGGCCAATATAAATATAAACATAAGAGATCCTGCAAAAAATGCTGAGAGCCGAGTTGCGACTCCTAATATCAATAACGCTCCCAAACCTATTTCAAACCAAGGTAGTGCATAGCCAAATATATTTGCCACACTGATTGGTAATAGTTCATACGCACGCATCGCTGCCGCAGCTTTATAAGGAGTTGTAACTTTTAATGCACCAGCAACAAATATGACACCACCAAGAGTTAAGCGAACAACCAATCCAACCCAACTGAGTCGAGTTTCTGTCAAAAAAGCCGGTAATTTCATCGTGCTTGTCTTATTCCCTCAGCCAAACTTTTAGTCAAAGTTGCTAATTCTTCCAAGCCTTTTTCAAAATCTGAATTTTCAAGTAAAACTTTAATTAAGGCAGACCCAACGATCACGCCATCTGCATAGGAAGCAACCTCTTTTGCTTGCTCTGGTGTTGAGACTCCCAGACCGACGCACACCGGAGTTTGTACCGATTCGCGTATGCGTGAAACTAAATCCCTAGCTGATGATGAAACACTCGTTCTGGTTCCAGTTACTCCCATTAAACTTGCTGCATACACAAATCCAGAACATGCTGATGCAACTTGGCTCAACCGTTCAGGCACTGAACTCGGCGCAGCAACAAAAATGTTATTGATGCCGGCTCGATCACTTTCTCTGATCCAAGGATTGGCTTCTTCGAGAGAAAGATCTGGTGTAATCACGCCGGAACCATTTGCAGATTTAATAGCATCGGCAAATTTAGAAATTCCATATTGTTCAATTGGATTCCAGTAAGTCATGACAACTGCAGGAACTTTTAGATTCGTTGTAAAACCTAAAATTTCTAGAACTTCACTGGCACCCGTACCGTTTGCCAAAGCTATATCCGCTGCCTCTTGAATAATTGGGCCATCCATAATTGGATCGCTATAAGGAAAGCCGATTTCAACAATATCGACGCCATTTTTTACTAAAACTTCAATTGCTGCCTTGCTTTTTTCTACGGTAGGAAATCCAGCTGGAAGGTATGCAATAAAAGCAGCTCTATTTTCACTTTTTAACTGCGCGAGCCGTTCTGCTAACTGAGTCATTACGATTTCAGGTCTTCAAAATAATTGGCTGCTGTCTCAACATCTTTGTCACCACGTCCACTTAGATTAATTAAGAGGGTCGCATTAGGTCCTAACTCATTACCAACTTTCATTGCACCCGCTAAAGCATGTGCGGTTTCAATCGCTGGAATGATTCCCTCAGTTCGCGAAAGAAGCGAGAACGCTTCCATCGCTTCTTTATCGGTAATTGGGCGATACTCCGCTCTCCCGATGTCATGTAAGTATGAATGTTCCGGACCTACACCCGGATAATCAAGGCCTGCCGAAATTGAATGAGACTCACGGGTTTGTCCATCTTTATCTTGAAGCATGTAAGAACGTGCGCCATGTAATACGCCAGGTCTGCCACCACTTATCGCGCTGGCATGACGTCCAGTTTCAATTCCATCACCACCTGCCTCAAGCCCAATTAGCCTGACAGATGTATCTTGAATGAATGGATAGAAAATCCCAATTGCATTTGAGCCGCCGCCAACGCAAGCAAGAACAGCATCTGGAAGTTTCCCAGTTAGTTCAAGTACCTGAGCTCTGGCTTCATCGCCAATGATCCGATGGAAATCGCGAACCATTGTTGGAAACGGATGCGGTCCAGCAACTGTTCCTAAAATATAATGAGTGTCTGCAACATTTGTTACCCAATCCCGCATTGCCTCATTTATCGCATCTTTTAATGTACGCGAACCTGAAGTAACAGGGACAACTTGGGCACCCAGCAATTTCATTCGAGCAACATTTAAAGATTGACGCTTGGTGTCTTCTTCGCCCATGTAAACAACACATTCAAGACCCATAAGTGCGGCCGCCGTTGCAGTTGCAACTCCATGCTGTCCTGCGCCAGTTTCTGCAATTACGCGACTCTTGCCCATTCGTTTAGTTAAAAGTGCCTGACCTAAAACATTATTTATTTTATGCGAACCTGTGTGGTTTAAATCTTCTCTTTTTAAAAGAATCCTTGCCCCGCCGGCATAGCAGGCGAATCTTTTTGCTTCCGTAATGATGCTTGGTCTGCCTGAGTATGTACGGTGTAGCTCATCTAGTTCGGCAAGAAATGTTGGATCAGATTGGGTTTGGATATGCATCTGGGCAAGCTCATCCAGAGCCGCCACTAATGCTTCGGGCACAAAACGGCCTCCGTACTCTCCAAAGTGACCTATCGGAAAGCTAGATAAGAAGGTGGAACTCGCGGTTTCGGCTGTAGTGCTCATGGCTATACCTTAGAGATATCCGGGGTATCGGCGCGATTTATAAAATTCTGGATCATCTGGGCTGGGTCGCCATCTTTGACCAGCGCCTCCCCCACCAAGATCGCCTCGGCGCCACTATTTCGATAAGAAATCACATCTTCAAGGGAACTTATTCCTGATTCAGCTACCTTCACCATTCCCTGCGGTATCGCCTTAGCCAATCGATCAAACGCGTCTAGATCTATTTTTAGAGTGGTTAAATCGCGAGCATTTACTCCAATAATTTCTGGATCTAACAATAGAGCCCGTTCAACTTCTTCTAGAGTGTGAGTTTCAACTAATACTTGCATGCCTAGAGATTTTGAAATCGCATAAAACTCACTGAGTTGAAGATCAGACAATGCTGCGACGATCAGCAAAACAATATCTGCTCCATGAGCTCTGGATTCAAAGATTTGATAATCATCAACCATGAAATCTTTACGCAAAATTGGAATATTGATTGCAGATCTCACTGCATCTAGATCTGCAAGTGAACCACCAAATTTTCTTCCTTCGGTTAGGACGCTAACCGCTGTGGCTCCTCCTTCTTGATAGCTGCGAGCTAGTTCTGCAGGATCTGAAATCTGTGCAAGCGCTCCCTTACTTGGTGATGACCTTTTCACTTCAGCTATCACCGACAACTTCGAGCTTTGAAGAGATGGAAGTACGTCGATGGCCGGATTTACTTCGGAAATTTTTGCCATTAATTCATTTAACTCAACTTGCTTTTTACGTTCTGCTAAATCTTCTCGTACACCTTCGATTATTTGATCTAGTACGTTCAAAATTTTACCGTTTAGCTTTCTGGCCGTATCCCAGTTGACGTAGAACCAAACCAACAAATGGGGCCAACACTGTCACGGCAATCCCAAAAATTGCGATGTTTACATTTGCAATTACAAAAGCAACGCTTGCAACAGTTGAACCTACGATAGCCAAAATAGTTGTCACCCAAGCTGCGACCGTGTGACCGTGATTGTTGTCCATTTTGACTCTCCTACTCGGTGATTACTTCTATGGCTCAATTCTAGAGGGTTGGATCCACTCCTTTGTCCAAAGCGCGCCAAGGGTCTTGAATCGAACGCTCGTATTTAGCTGGAAGCTTTTTTGAACCACTTTTCCGTAAGCCTCTCACAATTCCTTTGAACATCAACGAAAGAAATTTCAATTTATTTCACTAAATTCTTCGCTGAAGCGATTGCACCCAGAACTGCAGCGGCTTTGTTCAAGCACTCATCATCTTCATTCTCAGGGATTGAATCTGCAACGATTCCAGCCCCTGCTTGAACATATGCAATGCCATCTCTAATTAGGGCGGTCCGGATTGCAATTGCGGTATCAAGATTGCCGCTGAAGTCAAAGTAGCCGATGCATCCGCCATATAACCCACGTCTTGTAGGTTCTAACTTTTCAATAATCTCCATAGCGCGAGGTTTTGGAGCCCCAGACAAAGTTCCTGCCGGGAATACCGCTGCCAGTGCATCAACTACTGAAATCTCATCATTAAGCTCACCTGTAACTGTTGAAACGATATGCATCACATGTGAGTAACGTTCGACATTCATAAATTCAATTACTTCTACCGAACCCGCTTTGCAAACACGACCTAAATCATTACGCCCTAAATCAACCAGCATTAAATGTTCGGCACGTTCTTTTGGATCAGAGATCAACTCGTTTCCTATTTCAATATCTTCTTCTGCATTTTTTCCTCTATGCCGCGTGCCGGCAATTGGGTGAATCATGGCCTTGCGATCTGAGATTTTTATCAACGCTTCTGGACTAGAACCGACTATGTCAACGCCGTCATGAAATCTGATCAGGTACATATACGGACTTGGATTATGCAAGCGCAGCATTCGATAGACATCTATCGAACTTGCTTCGCAGGGTGTGGAAAACCGTTGCGAAAGTACAACTTGGAATGCCTCGCCAGATCTAATCTCTTCTTTAATTAATTCGACATTATTTCTGAAATCTGCTGATGAAGTCGCTCTAACAAAATCAGCTTTACTTTTTTCACCGACGGTATCAATTTGTCCAGCTAATGGAGCCAGTAAATCCTTATGCATTTTCTCAACGCGTTCAATTGCATCTTCCCAAGCTTGATCTACTCGCTCACTGCTTCCGTCCCAGTTGATGGCATTTGCAACTAGTAAAACTGTTCCTTCGGAATGATCAAATACCGCTAAATCTGAAATCAATTGAAAAGCCATCTCTGGAAGATGAAGGTCATCTTTGGCTAAATTCGGCAGCTTCTCCATTCTTCTTACTGCGTCATAGCCAAGGTAACCAACTAATCCGCTCGCTAAAGGAGGTAGTCCGGAAACCTCAGCGCTTGTTAAATGAGAAGTTGTTATTCGTAATGCTTCAAGTGGATCTATCCCCTCTGGTGCGCCAGCAGGTTTTGTTCCTTTCCAAACTGCTAATCCATTTTCCTCAGTTAGCGTTGCTTGGCTATTAACTCCGATAAATGAATACCTTGACCAAATTTTTCCATTCTCGGCAGATTCAAGTAGAAAAGTACCTGGGCGCTCTTGGGCTAATTTTCGATACAAAGATAATGCTGTTTCACCATCTGCTAATAGTTTGCGCGTTACTGGAATGACATTAAATTTTTTGGCTAATTCACGAAACTCTTCTATCTTCATGCTCAAATCTCAATCTCGTTTGAGAAACATGAGTGAGACCCGGTATGACATGCGCCGCCCTTTTGATTCACACGAAGTAATATCGCGTCCCCATCACAATCTAAAGATGCAGAAACTACCTCTTGGGTATTTCCAGATGTTGCTCCTTTGACCCAAAGTTCATTTCTACTTCTGCTCCAGTAAGTGGCTTGATGGCTTTCCAAGCTCTGTTCCAGTGCCTGACGGTTCATCCATGCAAGCATTAAAACTTCATTACTTTCATCTTCTTGGACTACTACGGCTACGAGGCCATTTTCGCGGTCAAGTAGATTCGCTAGATCAGCGGAAATATTCATTCGGCTATTCTCCCCTATTTATGGCCATTCGTGCGTTTGCCGTTCAGCGAATCAGATATCCAGCCGAGCGCAAGAAATCTTTAACCTGCGAAATCCGATATACCCCAAAATGAAAAACACTGGCGGCCAAGAGTGCATCCGCACCCGCATCGATGGCTCGTGCAAAATCTTCAAGTGTTCCGGCACCACCACTAGCAATCAAGGGGGTCGAAATGTGGGGGCGCATTACTTGAATCATCTCTAGGTCATACCCTGCCCGCGTTCCATCAGCATCCATCGAATTGAGCAAAATTTCTCCAACGCCCAAATCGCAAGCTTTCTTCACCCATTCAATTGCATCAATTCCAGTGCCTTGCGTACCACCGTGAGTTGTAAGTTCAAAAGCACTTGAAGTTGCGCCACGCCTGGCATCGACAGACAAAACAAGAACTTGGGCTCCAAATTGTTGAGTGATCTCACTCAGCAATGCAGGCCTTTGGATTGCTGCGGTGTTTACTGAAATCTTGTCTGCGCCAGCCCTTAGTAATTTATCAACATCAGCAACTGTTCGAACTCCTCCACCGACAGTTAAAGGTATAAAAACTTGTTCGGCGGTGCTGCTGACAACATCATATGTAGTTTGCCGATTTCCGGTGCTCGCACTGATATCCAGAAAAGTTAATTCATCTGCACCCTCAAGACCATAAACTCTGGCCATCTCTACTGGATCACCTGCATCTTGCAGATTTGTAAAATTAATACCCTTTACAACTCTTCCTTCAGTTACATCTAAACAAGGAATAATTCGTATTGAAGGGTTCACTATCTACTTACTTTCGCTAACGCTTCACTTAAAGTAAATGCACCTGCATAAAGCGCTTTGCCAACAATTGCACCTTCCACACCTATTCCAGTTAATTCTTTAAGTGCCTCAAGGTCGGAAAGTGATGAAACTCCACCACTTGCAATAATCGGACGATCAGTTGCTGCGGCAACTTCTTTTAACAGATTTATATTTGGACCCATCAAAGTTCCATCTTTTGCGACATCTGTTAAAACATAACGTGCGCATCCATCTCGGTCTAATCTCTCGATCGTTTCAAAAAGATTTCCACCCTCGGTGGTCCAACCACGCGCAGCCAAAGTGTGGCCACGAACATCTAGCCCTACGGCAATCTTTTCACCATGCTTGGCAATGACTTGTGCAGTCCAATCCGGATTTTCTAGCGCTGCAGTTCCTAGATTGATACGAGCACAACCTGTGGCTAATGCTCGATCAAGGGATTCATTGTCACGAATTCCACCAGAGAGTTCAACTTTTACATCTAGCGCGCCAACTACTTCAGCGAGAAGCTCAGCATTACTCCCAATGCCAAAAGCAGCATCTAGGTCTACCAGGTGAATCCATTCGGCTCCGGCATTTTGAAAATCTAGCGCAGCATCAAGTGGGTTCCCATATTTTGTTTCATTTTCAAGCGCGCCTTGAACTAGTCGAACTGCTTGTCCATCTTTAACATCAACGGCAGGCAAAAGAATTAAGCGCATTTTGCTATCCAATTCTCAATCAATTTAGCGCCGGCATCCCCAGATTTCTCAGGATGAAATTGCGTAGCACTAAGTGGTCCATTTTCTACTGCGGCAATAAATTTTCCGCCGTAATTACCCCAACTAACTTTTGCTTTTTTCAAAGGTGAATGTGGATCTTCTTCCCACTCCTGTGCAGCAAAAGAGTGCACAAAATAAAATCTTTCCTTTTCTACTCCCGCAAAAAGTTCGCTCTCTGGTGCGACATCAATCAAATTCCAACCCATATGCGGAAGTTTCGGATCATGCAACTTGGTAACAGTCCCATTCCATTGCCCTAATCCTGGAGTTACCACGTTGTGCTCATCCCCAAATGAAAAAAGTGTTTGGGCTCCAACGCAAATACCAAGTGTCTGCAAATTCTTAGTCAATCGGGCATCAACAATTGCATCCGCTCGATGCTTTAGTAGACCTTCCATACAAGCAGCAAATGCACCGACCCCTGGAATGACTAAACCGTCAGCATTAATGCATTTTTGAAAATCATTGGTCACTTCAACTTGAGCACCATGTCTTGAAAAAGCCCGCTGAGCAGATTTAATATTTCCAGAACCGTAATCCAGAATTGCTATCAAAGAACGCCCTTGGTGGATGGAACCCCAGCTACGCCATCAAGTCTGACGGCATCGCGCAATGCGCGAGCAACAGCCTTAAATTGCGCTTCCATAACATGGTGCGCATTCCGTCCTTCTAAAACGCGAATGTGCAATGCAATATGCGCTTCAGCAACCAACGATTCCCAAATATGACGGGTCAAAGTGGTGTCGTAAGTGCCAATCAATTCAACAATTTCAGGTTGACGGTGAACTAAGTACGGTCTTCCGGAAAGATCAACAGCTGCTGTAACTAAAACTTCATCTAGCGGCACTGTCGCATCGCCGAATCTGCGAATCCCCACTTTGTCACCGAGTGCTTCACGCAATGCTTGACCAAGAGCCAAAGAAGTATCTTCCACGGTGTGATGTGAATCGACTTCAACATCGCCTTTAGTAATTACTTTTAGATCAAAGCCACCATGTTTACCTAATTGATTAAGCATGTGATCAAAAAAGGGAACTCCGGTTTCTATTTCAATTACACCAGTTCCGTCCAGCTCCAATTCAACATGGACTGAAGACTCTTTTGTGGCCCGCTTTACGATCGCTTTGCGGCTCATTGTTCCCCTTTCGATGCGCTAAGAATCTCACGAAGTGCTGCCAAGAAACGGTCATTTTCACTTGGAGTTCCGATAGTTACCCTCAAATGACCCGTAATTCCCACATCCCGGACCAACACTCCAACATTTACCAATTCTTGCCAAATTTTCTTCTCGTTATCGATCGAAAAAAGCAAGAAATTTGCTGAGCTAGGAACCACATTTAAGCCAAGTGAATTTAACTCTCCAACCACTTTGTTGCGTTCAATTTTTAGTTGTTGAACCTCGGCAAGTAATTCACCTTGAAATTCCAATGCCACTTTGGCTAGTAGTTGGGTGGGGGTGCTCAAATGATAAGGAAGTCGGACTAATTGGAGTGCTTGAACAACCTCTTTAGCGGCTGCTAAATAACCAACTCTCACTCCCGCAAATGAAAATGCTTTACTCATTGTGCGAATTACCACCAAATTGAAATACTCATCTAGAAGTTTCACATTAGAAGGCTCTTCAGAAAATTCTGCATACGCTTCATCGATTATTGCCAGTCCGCCAACTTTAGCTGTTGCCTCAATCACCTTTCGGATGTCAGAGATTTCCGTACTGGTTCCCGTTGGATTGTTTGGTGTAGTGATAAATACTAATTTAGGTTTTTGCTTTGAAATTTGATTCAACGCTGATGGGATGTCAATATTAAAATCACTCAATCGGTCTGCAACGATCCAATTTGTACTAGTACTCCTAGCAATATTTTCATGCATTGAGTAAGACGGGGTGAAACCCAGAGAATTCGCACCGGCCCCAGCGAATGCCAAGAAAAGAGTTTGGATAATTTCATTGCTTCCATTAGCAGCCCAGATTTGATCCACACCTAGATTCATACCTGTAGTCGAATTTAAATACTTTGCTAACTCTGTTCTAAGTTCAATTGCGTCTCTATCGGGGTAGCGATTGAAATTTTCCGCAGAGCTCGCAATGGCCGCTGAAAGTTTTGCAACTAAATCTGGTGACAAAGAAAACGGATTTTCATTTGTATTTAATTTAACCTCGAGCGGCAACTGCGGAGCACCGTAAGGTGACTGACCTTTTAGATCATTACGTAGCGGCAACCACTCTGGCCACACATGAGTATTTGCCCCGCTCTCGCTGCTCATGAATCACCTTTAGCAAGAAATCGGGCACTCATTGCTTCGCCATGAGCTGGAAGATCCTCTGAATTTGCCAAAGTGATTACATTGTCAGCGATTTCAGTAAATGCTTTCTCGTTGTACTCGACAAAGTGGATCCCTCGCAAAAAAGTTTGAACAGATAGCCCACTTGAGTGACAAGCGCATCCACCGGTAGGTAATACGTGGTTAGAACCTGCGGAGTAATCACCTAATGAAACAGGGGTATACGGACCGATGAAAACCGCGCCGGCATTACGTACTGATTTAGCAACATTTACTGCATCATTTGTTTGGATTTCTAGGTGTTCGGCTCCATAGGCATTCACGACTGCTAATCCATCTTCAAGGTTTTTGACAATCACAATTGCCGATTGAATTCCGCTGAGTGCTGTACTTACTCGTGCACTGTGTTTCGTTTTATTAACGCGAGACTCAAGCGCGATCTCAACATCTTCAGCAAGTTTCACACTAGTGGTTACTAAAACCGCTGCAGCGATTGTGTCGTGCTCAGCTTGACTAATTAAATCTGCAGCCACGTTTTCGGCTTTGGCGGACTCATCTGCAAGAACCATGATTTCCGTCGGTCCCGCTTCAGAATCTATGCCGATAACACCGCGCAATGCTCTCTTTGCTGCTGCAACATAAATATTTCCAGGACCAGTGACAATATCTACAGCTTCACAACCGGCACCATAGGCAAACATTCCGATTGCTTGTGCTCCACCAACAGAATAAATTTCTTCGACACCCAGAAGTGCACACGTTGCCAAAATTGTTGGGTGTGGGTAGTTACCAAAATCTTTTTGAGGAGGTGATGCAACAGCGAAAGATTTAACTCCGGCGATTTTGGCTGGAATTACATTCATCATCACACTGCTTGGGTAAACAGCTTTTCCACCGGGAACATAAAGTCCAACTCGATCTACTGGAATCCAACGTTCAACTACATAACCACCAGGGACAACATCTGTTTGTTTCTCAGAACGAGTTTGGTCTCTGTGCACTTTTTCAATTCGTTTGATAGCTTCAATTAACGCTGCCTTGATTTTGGGATTCAATTCATCAAGAGCCTTTTGAATAATCTGTGCTGGAACTCGTAATTGCGGAATTTCTACGCCATCAATTTCAGCAGTAATAGCGATAACTGCCTTTTCGCCATCTTTTTTAATTCTTTCCAGTAACGGCTTCACTGTCACTAGGGCGGCTTCAATATCCATCTCGGCCCTGGGCAACAGATTTCGGAGATTGGCTCTACTAAAATCTTGGTTCCCAGTTAGATCAATTCTGCGTATCAATCGATCCCCCGGTGTGCTCACCTGCGTACTCTACCGAACCAATTCACTTGGAGGCCGGAGCAATTAATGAATTGCTACACCAGACATGCCGGCCCTAACAGTGCTTTTAGATCAGCACTCAAACTCGGAGAAACGCTTACCCGTAAACCGTCATCGATCTTCATGACAGTGCTACTTGTTGGGCTATCTAGCCTGAGGTGGACTTCAGTCGCACCTGGGTGAGAACGCAAAACTTCTTTCATGCGATCGATAATAGGCGGGGTGCACCTTGCGAATGGGAGCGAAACAATGAGCGGCCCACGACGTTCTTGCGACAAATCTGGAAGTGATAAATCCAAGGCCATGATTCTAGGTGTGTCTTCACGTCGATCTACTCGGCCTCTAACGATCACAACCACATCTTCCGAAAGTGCGGTTGCGTGTTGAGAATAAGTGTTTGAAAAGAACATCACATCAATAGCACCAGCTAAATCTTCGATGGTAACTATTGCCCAAGATGCTCCAGCTTTAGTAACTTTTCGTTGAATTGAAGTTACCAATCCGCCGATAGTCACAATGTCGTCATGACCAACTTCATCTCCTGAAATTTCACTGATTGGGCGATCAACAAGTGCTGCCAATGTGGATTCAATTCCAAGTAATGGATGGTCAGAAACATAAAGCCCAAGCATCTCGCGCTCATGTGCAAGAAGTGTTGACTTATCCCACTCTTCGATCGGGTACTTCAATTCCAGTCCAGTAACTTCATCACCTGTACTTGAACCAAATAAATCATATTGACCAAGTGCTTCTGCGCGTTTTGCTTCAATGACACTGTCTAGTGCTTCCAAGTAGATTGCCATCAAGCCACGACGTGTATGACCAAGTGAGTCAAATGCTCCAGCTTTGATTAGAGATTCAATAGTTTTTTTGTTGCAAACATTTCCATCTACTTTGGCTAAGAAATCATCAAATGAAGTGAACTTGCCTTTCTGTATCCGAGTCGCTGCGATAGATGCGACAACTCCTTCGCCCACATTTCTGACTGCTGCTAATCCAAACCGGATATCTACTCCACGAGGTGTGTAGTCTGCATCAGATTCATTTACATCTGGCGCTAAAACTTTAATACCCATTCGTCGTGATTCATTCAAATAAAGTGCGCTCTTGTCTTTGTCATCACCAACACTTGTTAGTAAAGCAGCCATGTATTCGGCTGGGTAATTAGCCTTCAGATATCCAGTCCAATAAGAAACCATTCCATATCCAGCGCTATGTGCCCTGTTAAATGCATAGTCAGAGAATGGAACCAAAATCTCCCAAAGCATTTCAATTGATTGATCTGAGTAACCACGTTCGCGCATTCCTGCTTGGAATGGGATGTACTCCTTATCAAGAATCTCTTTCTTCTTCTTTCCCATCGCTCTACGAAGAAGATCCGCACCACCAAGTGAGAATCCAGCTAATTTTTGGGCAATCGCCATAACCTGCTCTTGGTAAACGATTAATCCGTAGGTATCCCCCAGAATCTCTTCTAGTGGTTCGGCAAGTTCGCGGTGAATTGGAGAAACGGGTTTTCTTTTATTTTTACGATCCGCGTAATCATTGTGCGCATTCGCACCCATGGGCCCAGGTCGATAGAGCGCGATAACAGCTGAGATATCCTCAAATGAATCTGGAGCAAGTGAGCGAAGTAACGACCTCATCGGCCCACCATCGAGTTGGAATACTCCAAGAGTTTCACCACGCGCCAACATTTCAAAAGTCTTTTTATTATCCAAAGGCAATTCTTCTAATTTAAATACTTCATCTCTGTTCGACTTAATATTTCTCAGACAATCATCAAGCACAGTTAAGTTTCTTAATCCCAAGAAATCCATTTTGAGTAATCCGAGCGCTTCACAAGCACCCATATCAAATTGAGTAATAATGGAACCATCGGCTTCACGTCGTTGAATTGGAATTACATCAAGCAGCGGCTCTTTGCTTAAAATTACTCCCGCTGCGTGAACTCCCCATTGCCGCTTTAAGCCTTCAAGTCCTTTTGCAGTATCAATCACGCGTTTAATATCTGGATCTGCATCGTATAAAGCACGTACTTCGCCGGCTTCAATATATCTATCGTCATCTGGATTGAAGACTCCAGCTAGTGAGATCTCTTTACCCATTACCGCTGCAGGAAGTGCTTTAGTTACCCGTTCACCGATTGCATATGGATAACCCAATACCCGTGTGGCATCTTTAATCGATTGCTTAGCCTTAATAGTTCCGTAAGTAATGATCTGTGCTACTCGTTCTTCACCGTACTTCTCAGTTGCATACCTAATCATTTCGCTGCGATGGCGCTCATCAAAATCTAAATCAATATCAGGCATAGAGATACGTTCTGGATTTAGGAATCGCTCAAAAAGTAAGCCATGTTTAATTGGATCAAGGCCCGTTATTGAAAGCGCGTAAGCAACAACTGATCCGGCAGCCGAACCACGGCCCGGGCCAACTCGAATTCCCCGCTCATGCGCATGCCGAACTAAATCTGCAACAACTAAAAAATATCCGGGGAATCCCATTTGGCACATTACTGAAACTTCAAATTCGGCTCTCGCTCTATGCTCTTCTGGAACTCCGCCAGGGAAGCGAATTAATAGACCACGTGCTACTTCTTTAGCTAGCCAGGATTCTTCAGTTTCTCCTTTAGGTACCGGGAACTGAGGTAAAAGATTTTCACCTTCACGGAAAGTTATTGCACAACGCTCGGCAATTAGTAAAGTGTTGTCGCAAGATTCTGGAATTTCTTTAAACAATTCACGCATTTGTGCAGCGGTCTTTAAATAAAATTCCCCATTTTCAAATTTAAATCTCTTTGGATCGGCCAGAGTCGAACCTGACTGAACACATAACAATGCTTCGTGTGCCACGCTATCTTTTTCATAGGTGTAGTGCAGATCATTAGTGGCCAATAATGGCAATTTCAAATCTTTTGACAATTTTATTAAATCTTCGCGAACTCTATTTTCAATCGAGATACCGTGATCCATTAATTCAAGAAAATAATTCTCTTTTCCAAAAATATCTTGATAATCCGCAGCAGCTCGTTTGGCTTCGGCGTAGGCACCCATTCTTAAACGCGTTTGAATTTCGCCGCCAGGACAACCTGTGGTGGCAATTAATCCTGAGGAGTATTGAGAAAGTAATTCACGGTCCATTCGAGGTTTGTAGTAATAACCCTCGAGCGATGCGAGCGAAGATAACTTAAATAAATTATGGAGGCCGACATTATTTTCGGCCAAAATTGTCATATGGGTATATGCACCACCACCCGAAACATCATCTTCTCCACCCTCGGCCCACTTAACGCGCTTGCGTTCATGACGTGATCCCGGTGCAACGTATGCCTCTATGCCGATGATTGGTTTAACTCCAGCATTTTGTGCTTCTTTATAAAATTCATAAGCGCCAAATAAATTTCCGTGGTCCGTTATAGCAATGGCCGGCGCTCCAGAAGCAGCTACCTCTTTCACCAATTCTTTTACTCGGGCAGCTCCGTCAAGCATTGAGTACTCGGTATGAACATGTAAATGCACAAATTGTTTTGAAGGGTCAGCTTTTTCTGGCTCTTGTGCGGAAGTGCTCATGAACGGCGAGATTATCGCTTTGGCGTCCCGGCGACCCGCAAAAGCCCAAGAGCAGCTTCCAAGTCGTCCGGATATTTGGAGGTAAATGTGACTGACTCCCCGCTTGCCGGGTGAGTGAAATTCAATCGAACCGCGTGCAGCCACTGTCTAGTCAATCCGAGCCTGCTCGCCAATGTGGGATCGGCCCCGTACATCAGGTCCCCTACCAATGGATGTCGCAAAGCTGCGAAATGGACTCTAATTTGGTGAGTACGACCAGTTTCTAATTCAATCTCTACAAGTGTCGCACCGGGAAAACCTTCGACAGTTTCATAATGTGTAATGCTGGGTTTGCCATCAGCAACAACTGCAAATTTAAATTCTTCGCGCGGATGCCGATTTATAGGTGCATCAATTGTTCCTCGAGATGGATCTGGGTGACCTTGAACAACGGCGTGATAAATTTTGGAAACTTCACGAGCACGGAATTGTTCCTTGAGACTTGAATAAGCATTCTCAGATTTTGCAACAACCATCAAACCTGTTGTTCCAACATCCAATCTGTGAACTATTCCTTGTCTTTCAGCCGGCCCTGAAGTGGAAAGTGCCACACCTCGACTAGCGAGCACTCCAACAATTGTTGGCCCAGTCCATCCAACACTTGGGTGCGCAGCAACTCCCATTGGCTTGTCAATAATTAGTAGATCGCTGTCCTCGTAGATTATTTCAAGCTCGGGGACATCGGTAGCAATAACTTCAAGAGGTACTCGGACAACAGTGCTTATAACTACTTCAATTAAATCTCCGGCACTAACCCGATGTGATTTATTAACTTCGCGACCATTGATACTTATGGCGCCATTTTCAGCCATTTCCGCAACAGTGGTTCGCGAAAATCCCAGCATCCGAGCAACAGCGCTATCTAAGCGCTCACCATCGACGCCTTCTGGGGCGCTAATGCTTCTTACTTCTGTTTCACTCATCTTTAGATACGACCGTTCGAATTGGAACTTCGCGCCATGATAGGAAAATCATCAAAGCCACCGAGGTCACTATAAATGAATCTGCAACGTTGAATAACGGCCATTTAGGCAAGCTGATCCAATCGACAACTGCTCCTTGCATGAAACCAGGCGCTCTAAACAATCGATCTACCAAATTGCCACAAATCCCACCTGTTAATGAGCCAAAACCGAGCGCCCAGAGAGGATGCGAAATTTTTGGTATAAACCAAATGATTGCAATAAGTGCGGCGACCGCCAGCATTGTCAAAAATATAGTCAACTCAGTAAATGAACTGAATGCAGCTCCAGAATTACGAGCATATTCCAAACGTAAAAAATTTCCAATAAGCGATCGAGAATCTTTTCCTTCAAGTGTTTGAGTTGCCCAAACTTTGGTTGCTAAATCTAAGATAAAAATAAATAGGGCAGTTCCACTTACAATTTTTATCTTAGTATCGACTAACGTCTTTCCTCTTTTTGCTTGCAGATCATGCAAAGTGTGGCACGAGGGAATACTTGCAATCGTGCCTTACCAATTGGATTTCCGCAGTCTTCACACTTTCCATACGAGCCTGCAGTTATTCGATCAAGTGCATGTTCAGTTTGCATGACCATATCTCTGGCGTTGTATACAAGGGAAATTTCGTGTTCGCGTTCAAAAGTTTTTGCACCTGCGTCAGCTTGGTCATCTCCGGCGCCATCGCCAGAATCTTGTAACAAATCTTCAGCTTGTGCCTCAGCTAGTTCTAATTCATGACGTAAGCGAATTAATTCTTTAGATAGTTCGGCCTTCATCTCTTTTAATTCTGAATTACTCCACGGTGCTTCTGTTGCTGCAGCAACAAGTGGGGTCGGAATATCCCGCAATGGCTTTAACGTTCCAGCTTTAGAAGTTCGTTTTTCAATTTTTGCTGGTGGTGGAAGAGTTAATCTTCTTTGAAATCCATCTGCGGCGGCTGTAGCTGCTGCATTTTTAGGCAAATTTTTGGGTGGTTCTACAACTGCAGGTACTGGATTCTCTTTTTTGGGAAACGGCTTACCCGGAGCTTTTACTGCTGCCGCTTTTTTGGCTGGTGCAGCCGCTGCCTTTTTCACTGGTTTAGTTGGGGCCTTTTTCACTGGTTTAGTTGGGGCCTTTTTCACAGGTTTAGCCGCCGCTTTTTTGGCTGGGGCCTTTTTCACTGGTTTAGCTGGGGCCTTTTTCACTGGTTTAGCTGGGGCCTTTTTTACAGCTTTTTTGGCTGGTTTAGCTGGGGCCTTTTTGACAGCTTTTTTCGCTGGTTTGGCTGGTTTCGCTGGTTTGGCTGGTTTGCTCTGCTTATTTGTGCCCATGGCGGCACAGGCTAGTCCTGTCTGGGCTTTTGAGCCATTACCAGCGGTTCGACTCGCTAGACTCCCCCCGATGCTGGCACTCACTGGCGTCAAACGTTTTGATCAGGGCCATCACCCTAGGAGCGTTCGGAAGATTTATCAGTGAATTAAGGGAAAGTTCCCTAAATCGCTGATGAGGTAGAACCGATTGAGTTAAGTGGTTTTCTAACCTGCCTGAGGCGGTTGGTGAACAAGGTGGGTGGTACCGCGATCGCGAAAGTGAGCGCCCCTCCAGGTAGATCATGATTTAACTATCTTGGAGCTAGGAGCCTGATGAACGCGGAAAAAGGTAAATCTTTAAAGAGCCTTAATCAAACCAGTTACACAGCCCTGTCAGCCCAAATTGATTTACCATCCATGGAACATCAAATTTTAGAATTTTGGCGCACCGGCGAAATTTTTGCGAAGAGCACCGCCGCCCGAGACATTCCTGGCGCTCGGGAATGGACTTTCTACGAAGGTCCACCAACAGCAAATGGTTTACCTGGAACTCATCACATTGAAGCTCGTGTATTTAAAGATCTCTTTCCACGCTTTCACACAATGAAAGGTGCTTTTGTTCCTCGGTTTGCCGGGTGGGATTGCCACGGATTACCAGTGGAACTTGCCGTTGAAAAAGAATTAGGTTTCACAGGTAAATCAGATATCGAAAAATTTGGTGTCGCAGAATTTAATGAAAAATGTCGCACATCAGTACAACGTCACGTTGGTTCTTTTGTCGAGATGACCGAACGCATGGGTTTCTGGGTCGATTTCGAAAAAGCGTATTGGACGATGTCACCTGAATATATCGACAGTGTTTGGTGGTCGATCAGTGAGATTTGGAAAAAAGGACTTCTCGTCCAAGACCATCGTGTAGCTCCATACTGTCCCCGATGTGGAACCGGATTATCTGATCATGAACTTGCACAAGGTTATGAAAACATCACAGATCCATCAGTCTTTGTCGCCTTTCCAATTACTTCAGGCCACTTGGCAGACATTGATGCCAAATTACTTGTTTGGACCACAACTCCATGGACTTTAGTTTCAAATACTGCAATTGCAGTGCATCCAGAGGTTAAATATCTTGTTGCCAAAAATGAAGAAAATGAAATCTACGTAGTAGCCGAACCTCTAGTTAAAATACTCGGCGAAAATGTTGAGATCATTGAAGAAATTTCTGGAAAAGATTTAGAGCACACAAAATATCAAAGACCTTTTGATTTTGTTGAAATACCAGATGCTCATTTTGTGGTTCTGGCGGATTATGTGACAACCGAAGATGGAACTGGTTTGGTTCATCAATCCCCTGCGTTTGGCGCCGAAGATTTAATAGTTTGTCGCAAATATAATTTACCAGTAGTAAATCCAATTGCTGCAGATGGAAAATTCTTAAATGATGTTCCACTTGTTGGAGGCATGTTTTTCAAAGATAGTGACAAAGTATTAGTAAAAGAGTTGAAAAAACTTGGAGTCCTTTACAAGCATCTGCAATATCAACATTCATACCCGCACTGCTGGCGCTGCCACACCCCATTGATGTATTACGCACAACCATCTTGGTACATCAGGACTACTGCAATCAAAGACGCGTTGATGCGCGAAAACGCAAACACTGATTGGCATCCAGAAACCATTAAAAGTGGTCGGTATGGTGATTGGCTTGAAAACAATATCGACTGGGCGTTATCCAGAAATCGCTATTGGGGCACTCCGTTACCAATCTGGAGGTGCGAAGAAGGCCATCTTGAATGCGTCGGATCCCGAAAAGAGTTAAGCGCACGAACTGGTAATGATTTGGATGCATTGGATCCACACCGTCCATTTGTTGATGATATTTACTTTGACTGCCAGCAATGTGGTGGTCAAATGAAGCGAGTCCCAGAAGTGATCGACTGTTGGTATGACTCAGGTGCAATGCCATTTGCGCAATTGGGGTACCCACACAAGCCTGGTTCTGTTGAGGCGTTTGAAAAAACTTACCCAGCTGATTTCATTTGCGAAGCGATCGACCAAACTCGAGGTTGGTTCTACACAATGATGACCATTGGAACTTTGGTTTTCGATAAATCTTCTTACAAAACCGTTCTCTGTCTTGGCCACATCCTGGATAAAGATGGCCGCAAAATGAGTAAGCATCTTGGGAATGTATTAGAACCAATGCCATTAATGGATAAACATGGCGCGGACGCTGTGCGATGGTACATGCTGGCCGCTGGCTCACCATGGGCATCTCGTCGCGTGGGTCATGATGCTATTTCAGATGTAGTCCGTAAGACTTTGTTAACTTACTGGAATACCGTTTCATTCCTAACTCTTTACGGGAAAGCAGCAGATTTCAAACCAACAGGAGTTCTCAATTCAGAAAACACTCTTGACCGCTGGATAATTTCACAACTCAATCGCACTATTGATGAATGTGATCGCTCTTTCACAGATTTCGATTCACAAAGCGCTGGGCGTGCTCTGGCTACATTTATTGATGAGTTATCAAACTGGTATGTGAGACGCTCTCGTCGCAGATTTTGGGATGGTGACGCGCAAGCTTTAGAAACTTTGCACCATTGCATCAAGACTCTCACTTTGATTATGGCGCCAATGGTTCCCTTCATCACTGAAAAGGTTTGGCAAGATGTGATCAAAGTTGTGCAACCAGATGAGGTTGAATCTGTTCATTTGGCAGATTGGCCAATTTTCAAAAAAGAGGCGGTTGATCTCGGACTGGGTGATGCTGTTGCTGCCACACGAAGATTAGTTGAGCTTGGCAGAGCCGCTCGTGCCGAGTCTGGCGTAAAAATTCGTCAACCTCTTGGCCGTGCACTCATCTCTGGCTTTGCCAGATTAAGTCACGAATTGCAAAGCGAAATTGCTGATGAGTTAAATGTCCATCGCATTGAAGATCTATCTAGCGCTGATGGAGAACTTGTTGATTATTCGATTAAGGCCAATTTCCGAACACTTGGAACTAGATACGGTGCAAATGTGCAAGAGATTGCGACTGCTTTATCAAAAATAAACGCTGCTGAAATTGTGGCAAAGGTTCGCAGCGGTCAACCGCAAATTATCTCTAGCAATGATTTAGATTTTGAAGTTAATGAAGAAGATTTGATTATTACCGAGACTCCACGGAGCGGATGGGCAGTCGCCTCCCATGATGGTGAAAGTGTTGCTCTTGATTTAACAATCACTCCCGAATTACATCGCGAAGGTGTTATCCGCGAAATTATTAGAGCGATTCAAGAAGAACGTAAAAATGCTGGCTTTGACGTTTCAGATCGGATCAAATTGATCTGGAATGGTTCAGTCGAAGTAGCTGATGCATTTGATACGGGATTGAAACTCATCTGTGACGAAGTTCTAGCTTTGGAAGTTGAAAAAGATTCGTCCTTGAACTTTGCTGATGGTGAACTAGCGCTTGGCTTGAAACTTTTACGGTTATAGAAGAACTACGACCCGCATTAAAAGTTGAACGCCGAAAAACAACAAGATGAATGCAAGATCAATACTGATCGATCCAACGCGCAGTGGAGGCACAAATTTGCGCACAAATGACAAAGGTTTTTCAGTCACTGAAAAAACAAATTCAGCGAAAAGCAGAGCGATTCCTTTTGGCCGCCAATTTCTGGCAAACATCTGCACGTAATCTAAAACTAAACGAGCAATTAATGTGACTATAAATAATTGCAGGACTGTGTATAGAACTACACCAAGCGCACCCATTAACTTTGATTAAAGAAGCTTGCCTCGGCGGCAGCCACTTTCTCTTCAGGTGAAACTTTTACATTTGGTGGTGAAAGCAGAAAGACGCTTTTGGTAACTTTCTCAATAACTCCACGATGACCAAAAACTAAACCAGCTGCAAAATCAACCAATCGCTTTGCATCTGCGTCATCCATTTCTGTTAAGTTCATAATCACTGGGGTGTAATCGCGGTAGTGCTCCCCGATTGTTCGTGCATCGTTGTAGCTACGTGGATGCAAAGTTACGATTTTTTCTACTGGCGCATCGAGATCCAATGCAAGTGCCTGATGTGCTTGTGGCGTTGAGTGAACTAATTCAACAGAACGACGGGAAGTACTAACGATATTGGACATGTTTGGCATGACTGGACGAGGACGGGATGCTGGAACGGGTTTAGCAACAGAAGGTGTGAAATTCTCTTCGGCTTCACTTCCGTCATCAACAAGTCCAAGGTACAGGGCCATCTTGCGTAGCGGACTCGACATGCCTATAACGATACCTGTACTAAGTGCGTGAGCCGAGGATTGAACTACCAATCCTTATATGTGTCGCACCCGCTGCAATTGCAGCCGCAAAATCACCACTCATCCCAGCTGATACACATGTTGCATCTGGAAAAGCCTTTAGGAAGGTCCCACTAATGGTTCGCAGGGCACCAAATGCCAGATCTGGCGAGACATCTAAGGGAGCTACTGCCATTAATCCTTGAAGAACTAGACCTGAATGCTCCTTAACCTTTTCCCCTAATCCAATTAACTCTTCCGGTGGCACACCCCCACGATCTGGCCGAATTGGCAGGTCTAAGGAGAGTTGCAAAAGTAATGAAATTGGTTTTTTTAACTCAATAGATAATTGTTGGAGTGGCAGTAAATATCTTTCTTGGTCAAGTGAATGAATCAAATCAGCCCAGGTGGCAATAGAGCGCAATTTGTTACGTTGTAACTGTCCTTGAAAATGCCATTTCACTTGGTCATCGCTTTTTTCGGAATCCGCCACGTACTTCTTGAACTCTTCAACTTTTGCACGAGCTTCCTGATCTCGATTTTCTCCAAAATTTCGAATCCCTAAATCATAGAGATGTACAACATCACTGACCGGAAAATTTTTGGTAACTGCAATTAAAGTTACCTCGGATCTATCTCTGTTGCTTTTTTCCACCGCAAGAGCAATTTCGCGTTCTACCGTAGCTAAATTTTGAGAAATCTCAATCCGTCTCGCACTACTAGACATTAACGTCTTCCGTGCACCACTACTCCGGCTTGACGGCCGGTAAGTTTATCTCGACGGTATGAGAAAAAAGATTGATCCTCGTGAGTACAAACGCCATTCCATTTACCAGGAATCTGCGCAGTAGATAAAATCGAAATTATTGCCTTAGGGATATCAATACTTGGGGCTGATCGTCGGGTCTGACTGGCAGCTATAGGCATGAAATCCTCGGCTTCATCACGCATTTCCTCAGAGACTTCATAGCATTTTCCACAAATAGTGGGACCAATTTGAGCACTAATCCCAATAGCCCCCATTTCGCGCATTTGGGTTACTACTTTGTCAACAATATCTGCCAGTAAACCTTTACGGCCGACATGAACCGCTGCAGAAACTTGCTTGCTTGAAAGTAAAAGCGGAGCACAATCTGCGAATAAAACTGCCAGACCGTAATTCAACTCTCTGGTTATCAAAGCATCAGCGGTTGGAGAGATTGCAGGATCGCTCTCTTTGTCTATTACTGCAATTTCGTTTCCATGAACTTGATTCATAAAAAATAATTTTGCGGGAGTAACTTCAACTTTTGTTGCTAATGCTTCACGATTTTTTGCAACCGCTACAGGATCATCTCCGACGTGTTGCGACAAATTAAAGGTCGCAAATGGAGCCGCGCTAGCGCCACCATTTCTATCGGTGTAGTAAAACTTCATTTACTTAAGGAAATCTGGGATATCCAACTCTTCAGTTGTTCCGTCTTCTTCGAAGATAATTCGTTTACGCTCACGCGGTGGCGCGGTTGTGAGAGAGGCAGCGATATCAATTGGGTCACTCTTTTCATTGCCTGAGGGTACCGCTACAGGAGCAGCTGTAGAAACACTTGGTGGAGGTGAAACTATTTTGGTGGGTTCTCCCCCTTCAAAGCCCGCAGCAATTACGGTTACTCGAACTTCATCCCCTAGCGCATCGTCAATAACAGTTCCATAAATAATATTTGCATCTGGATGAGCTGAGGCGGCGACTAATTCTGCGGCTTCACTAATCTCAAACAAACCTAAATCAGAACCACCAGCAATTGAAAGTAGCACTCCGTGAGCGCCATCTATTGAGGCTTCTAGCAACGGGCTGGCAATTGCCATCTCGGCTGCACGGGTTGCACGTGCTTCACCGCGAGCAGATCCAATTCCCATTAACGCAGATCCTGCATCTTTCATAACACTACGAACATCCGCAAAATCTAGATTGATTAAGCCGGGTGTGGTGATCAAATCTGTGATGCCCTGTACTCCAGCGAGCAGAACTTGATCAGCACTTTTAAATGCTTCTAGTGCAGTTATGTTGCGATCTGAAATCGACAAAAGCCGATCATTTGGAATCACAATTAATGTATCAACTTCAGCACGAAGCTCTGCAATTCCTTCATCTGCCTGCGACGCACGACGCTTTCCTTCAAATGTAAATGGACGTGTAACAACACCTACTGTTAACGCACCTAATTCGCGCGCAATTTTCGCGATAATCGGAGCGCCACCAGTTCCAGTTCCGCCACCTTCACCTGCAGTTACAAAAACCATATCTGCACCGCGTAAAACTTCGGTAATTTCATCAACATGATCTTGTGCGGCTTGTCTTCCAATATCAGGTGATGCACCTGCACCAAGTCCACGTGTTACTACTCGTCCAATATCTAATTTCACATCAGCATCACTCATTAACAATGCTTGGGCATCAGTATTAATCGCAATGAACTCGACACCTTTTAATCCAACATCGATCATTCGATTAACTGCATTTACACCGCCACCACCAATACCTACTACTTTGATGACAGCTAAATAATTTTGTGGTGTAGCCACTTGAAGCCCTCCTTAACGAAACCTCAATCTCTAGTTGAGAGTGAGCGAGTTCGCAAAACCTGGCTGAAGGTAGGGGGGAATTGCTCTGGCTACAAACACCTAGCAAATCTTTTTTTCTGTGTCGCGCTCTTTTACGAAAGTATTTATCTAACTGTTGGAGCTAAAGGTGATGAGATGTCAAAATTTTTGACTTTTTTATTGTTTGGATCGACTAAAAGGGCATTCAAAACCTCTAACTTTAAATCTTGCTCTTGTGAACCTCCCCAAATTATTCGCACCCCTTGAGTTAGATTAAAAGTTATTGAATCTCGGGTTTTGGCGTCGATTGAGATAACTCGTTTCTGGATCTTTGTGGGCAGGGCTTGGAAGACGAGCAATGTTTCGCTGAGCAAAAACTTAGATGTAGACGTTTTGATGATCGGTACTCCGCGCGGCACTTTTTTAACTTTCGCAAAAGTCACTCCCGAAGCATCACCGACAAGAAAGCCGCCCCCAGAAGCTGTGACTGCAATTTCAATCTTCCGTATCTTTAACTCAATTAATACCGAGCTTGGTAATTGTCGGTTTACTTTTACATCTGAGACTTGCGGAAGTGTAAGTAATTTTCTTTTTACAGATGATGCATTTACTCGTGCTATTGGCTGACCAATTTTTATGCCGCTTATTTTAATTACTTCTTTTGCTGTCAGGCCGGAAACTTTTTGAGTTTTTGAAAGTCCGGATACTTTTATTTGGTCTATGGTCATTAGTCCTGACCACCCTAAAAAATATGCCAAAAAAGAAACTAATATAATAGAAATCGCAATGTATATTTTTTTACGATTCATCTGATTTGGCTGCTTCGTCTAACCTAGTAAGTAACTCTTTTCCGAGTGACGTAACATCTCCAGCACCCATTGTTATGATCAAATCATTTGGCTTAGCCCCAGCCACAGCCAAATCGATGGCTGCAACGATCGAGGGTTCGAAAGCCACTTTGGTGCCTATGTCTCGAATCTGTTTAGCAATTACTGAACTGCTGGCGCCTGGGATCGACTCCTCGCCTGCACCATATATATCTAACAAAATTACCTGGTCAGCAGTTGATAAAGATTGTGCAAACCCCTCCGCAAAAGCAAGAGTGCGTGAGTACCTATGTGGCTGGAAAATAACAATTATTTTTCCCTGTCCAGCAACGTCTCGGGCTGTTGAAATCGTTGCACTAACTTCGGTTGGATGATGTGCGTAATCGTCAAAAACTCTAATATTTCTGACACTTCCTTTTAACTCAAACCTCCGACGTACTCCTTGAAATTTAGAAAGCCCTAGTATCAATTGGTTTGGATTCAAGCCCAAAGCTACTCCCGCTGCTAAAGCCGCGGTGGCATTGAGAACATTGTGCTTTCCTGGAATATTCAAAGCAACCTCACCCAGGACGACCCCTTGCCAAGTAACTCTAAAAAAGGAGCCAACAGCGGAAGTTGAAATGTGAGAGATTCGCATTTGAGCGTTATCAGATTCACCATACGTGATGATATTTAGCTGCAGCCCCTTGGATGCTTCAGCAATTTCATTAGCACCGTCGTCATCTATACAAATAACTAAGAATTCTTTTGTCGACTTTATGAAATCAAGAAATGTTTGATGCAACTGGTCCTTTGACGAGAAATGATCAACGTGATCAATCTCAACATTCGTAATGATTGCGCCAAAGGGGTTGTAAACCAGAAATGAACTGTCGGATTCATCAGCCTCAGCAATAAAAACATCACCGGTGCCATGATGCGAATTGGAGTTAGAATCATTTGGAGTTCCACCGATTGCAAAGGATGGGTCTACTCCGCATTCTTGTATCGCAACTGCCAACATTGAAGTAGTTGTAGTTTTTCCGTGGGTGCCAGCTACTGCAACTGATCTGTAGCCTTTCATTAACTCACTCAAAGATTGTGCTCGTGAAAGAACTGGTATTCCACTTTGCAAAGCTGCCTTTAGTTCTGGATTGCCATCTTTTATGGCAGTAGAGATTACGACTGTTTTCGCTAATGAGATGTTCTTCGCGTTGTGTCCAATTTCAACTTTAGCTCCAAGTGCCCGCAAACTCGCGATCACAATGGAATCTTTGGCGTCGGAGCCTGATACTTGAATGCCGCGATCCAAAAGTATTCTTGCAATAGCGCTCATTCCAGAACCACCGATGCCAATAAAATGTACTGGTTCATTTAGCATTAAATTCTCCTTTTAGAAGAATTGATAATTCTTTCATCTATTAAATCAACAAAGTCTGAGGCGGCGGACAGCTTGGTGCTCTTATTTATGGAAGCAACTTTTGACAATTCAGCAATTGAGCTATTAACTTCTAAAACAATAGACAATAATTTCTGCGACGTAAGGTCACTGTTGAGCAGAATTTTTGCGCTCCCACGATCGGCATATTTTTTAGCATTAACAATCTGTTCTCCATTGCCAATCGATAATGGAATAAAGATTGTGGGCAACCCCATAGCTTCAATCTCTGCACATGTCCCAGCTCCAGCTCTTGCAATAAGAAAATCTGCGGCTAAGTATGCTGATTCCATCTTGGCTAAATACGGTATTTGCCGATATCGGGTTGGATCAACGTTCTCAACCAACTTGCCCTTGCCTGTCCCAACTAAATGCAAAATAATAATCTTCTCTTCAATTAATGTCGATGCAATTTCGATAACAGCATCATTGATTTTCTGAGACCCAAGAGATCCACCCATGACCAACAAGACTCTACCTTCTGGTGGTAACCCCAGTTCTTTGCGAGCTACTTCCTTAGCCAAAACAAGCTCTGGTCCAGTTAGTTTTGCTGATTCAGTAATGCTATTTCGCATCGGGAATCCCACGACATCTTGATTTTTCCAGCTACTAATAGGGTTAAAGACCGCGACGACTTTTGCCCATTTTTGGCCAACTCTATTTGCCAAACCTGGGACTGAATTAGCTTCATGAAGCGCAATTGGGATATTCAGTATGCGCGCGGCTATATACACCGGAGTTGCTACATAACCCCCAAAACCTATTGCAACAGTTGTCTTTCTTAATAAATAAAGAGATTTAATAAGTGCGATGCTAAATCGAGGTATAAAAACTAGCGTGGCAAAGTTTATCTGTCGGGGAAAATTGGCTTTAGGTAAATATCTAATTTTATAATTTTCCGCTGGTACTAATTTTTCATCTGCACCACCTTTTGATCCGATGAAAGTTATTTCTGCGTGGCTAAATCTATTTTTGATTTCATTTGCAACAGCAAGTGCAGGCAGCACGTGACCTGCCGTTCCACCCCCAGCAATAACTATTTTCATTTACTTCCTCTATTGAATACAAACAATGGTGGTCGCTTATCTAAGATCGCTTTTGCTCCAGGCTCTCTTCTTGCCACACCGGCAAGAAATCCCAAGGCCATCATCGAGCTAATTAGTGCTGATCCTCCATAAGAAATGAATGGCAGCGGTACTCCCACCACTGGAAACATGCCAATTACTGATGCGATGTTAATAGTTGCTTGGACGCTTATCCAAGCGACAATTCCTGCGGCTGCATATCTACTAAATGGGTCTTTAGTCTTGATAGCGATATTTACACCTGCCCAAATGAAAGCTAAAAATGCCAACAAAACTAGAACGGTTCCAAATAGGCCCAACTCTTCGCCTATGACTGCAAAAATAAAATCGGTGTGTGCTTCGGGTCCTAGATTTCCCCACTTCTGGCGACTCCCGCCCAAGCCGACACCAAAAATTCCACCAGAAGCTAATGCCATGATGCTGTGTGCGGGCTGCCAACCTGGTCCATGGTAATTATTTACCGAGAAAGGATCTAAGAAAGAACTAAGTCTTGCCAATCTGGATTGCTTTGTCATTAATACCGCAAATAACAAGCCAACTCCGACAAGGCCAAGTCCGAGAAGATGACGGAATTTCATTCCTGTTAAAAACAATAATGCCATCAGGATTGTGGCAAGAATTAAGGTAGTGCCCAAATCTCCCCCGACGAGTATTGGAGCACTGATCAATCCAAAACTGATAATTAGTGAGTAAATGGCTCGTTGTTGATTAATTGCACCTTTTTCGAGTTGAGCTAATACTTGAGCGGCCCAAATAGTGATTGCAAATTTAGCAATCTCACTCGGCTGAATAGTAAATAATCCAAGGTTTATCCAATTTCTATTTCCATTTATTTCAATTCCTATCCCAGGTACAAAAACCGCCAGCTCAAGACCAAAAACAACAACTAGTAATGCGGGAATTAAACGTTTCCAACCTTTTGGTGGAATTTTAAATGCTAGCCACATCGGAATAACACCGATGCAAAACCACATAAATTGTCTTCCAGCAATTGAGAAAGATGAGCCAGAAGTAAAATACGAACGAATCCCAGATGCAGACAGCACCATGATGAGGCCTAAAACAATAAGTACTCCAGCTGAACCCAACAGCAAGTTATAAGCTGCGGTTGGACTAGAAAAAACATTTTTATTTACTAATTGAGAATTCTTTTTCATTTCTTAATTCCTATGTATTGTTTGACTTTCTCGGCAAACAGATCTCCTCTATGTGCATATGATGTAAATTGATCCATCGAAGCGCATGCAGGTGCCAAAAGAACTACGTCCCCATTCACTGCTAATTCCCTGCCTTTAGAGATCAAGTTATCCATAAGCTGTTCTGGCGAATCTCCATCAATAAAAAATTTTGGAATTTCTGGCGCATGTTTAGAAAGTGCCTCAGAGATCAAATTCCGATCTGTACCGATAAGCAGTACAGCTTTTAATCTACCTGCTTTGCTTTGTACTAAATCTTCCATATTGGCACCTTTTGCCAGTCCACCTGCTATCCAAATAATCGATTTAAATGCGGCTAATGAAGCGTTAGCCGCATGCGGATTGGTCGCTTTAGAATCATTAATCCATCGAACGCCTTCAAAGTTTTCTACCTCTTCAATTCGATGGTGTCCGGGCGCAAAATTTCTCAGCCCCACTGCAATTGATTCCACTTTGACACCACAACTGCGTGCAAGCGCCATAGCCGCTAAGGCATTTGCAACATTGTGAGGTGCTTGCGGGTTGATGTCGGAAAGTTCAGCAAGTGCACTTGCCTCTTGTGGGTCATCGACAAAAGCTCGATCAACTAAAAGTTCCTCAACTACACCAATTTCACCAGGGCGTGGAGCATCGAGTGTAAATCTAACAATTTTATGGTCACCGTTAAATTCGAGACTATTTAAATATCGATCATCACGATTAATTATGATGAGATTTGCACCATCAGTTATACGTTTTTTAGCAGCCAGATACTCAGAGAAAGATCCATGCCAATCTAAATGGTCATCTGCGATATTTAAAATTGCTGCGCTGTGAAGACGCAGTTCTTCTGACCAGTGTAATTGAAAAGATGAAAGTTCTAGAATTAAGTAATCAACTACTTCGTCACCTGTAATTACTTCAATAACAGTTTTACCTATATTGCCACAAGCTACAGCTTTCTTGCCATCAGCTTTAAAGATTGCTTCAACCATGCCTACTGTTGTGGTTTTTCCATTAGTGCCAGTAAGTCCGACCCAAGTTTTGGGCTTTGCACTTTTTTGATCAATTCGCCACGCATATTCGACTTCACTAATTACTTCACAACCGCTACTAATTGCATGGAGTAATACCGGGTGATTTGGCTTCCATCCAGGGGAAGTAATGATCAATTTTGGCAAGGTTTCGGGCTGTGTAAAAGTGACTTCAATATTGGCAATTGATCTAATTTCTTCAGCCTTGATTTGCATTGCAGCAGAGGAATCTTCTTCGTAAACTAAAACGTTATTACCTAATTTAGCTAAAGCTTTAGCTGTGGCTACTCCGGTTACCCCAAGCCCGGCAACCAAGATCTCATGTTTCATTTATCCAGCAACCCAATCAGCGTAAAACAAACCAAGAGCAGCGGCAACGCAAAGTCCTGCAATAATCCAGAAACGGATCACGATTGTTACTTCGCCCCAGCCTAATAATTCAAAATGATGTTGTAATGGCGCCATGCGAAATAGCCGTTTTCCTTTGGTCGCTTTGAAATAACCAACTTGTAAAATCACGGATAACGTAATCATTGCGAACAATCCACCAATAAGAACCAACAAGAGCTCAGTTCGCAAAGTTACCGCTAAGCCTGCTAAAGCTCCGCCCAAAGCTAAAGAGCCGGTATCACCCATGAATATTTTCGCTGGACTGGCGTTCCACCAAAGAAAAGCAAATGTTGCACCTGCAAGCGCGGCCGACAAAACCGCTAAATCCAATGGATCACGCACTTCATAACATTTCAATCCAGGTGAAACTGCGCAGCTTTGTCCAAACTCCCAAACACCAATTAGAACAAAGGCGATGAAACTCATAACTGATGCCCCAGTGGCAAGTCCATCTAAACCGTCAGTTAAATTCACTCCGTTACTTGTGGCTACGATCATTAAAAATACCCAGATAATGACTGCGACTGCTCCTAATTTAAGTGAAGTATCTCGTACTGTCGATAAGTGCAATGAAACTGGTGTTAACCCCGTGTCATCTGGAAAATTTAAACCCGCCCATGCAAATGCAATAGCAAAAACACTTTGGCCAAATATCTTTGATCTGGCACGTAACCCTAAAGAGCGTTGGCGTGAAACCTTCAGCCAATCATCCAAAAACCCCACAAAGCCCAAGCCCGACATAAGCCCTAAAACCAAAAGTGCAGAAACCGTTGGTTCTCTACCAGTAAGCAGATGCGAAATAAAATATGCAAAAATTACCGAAAATATTATTACTGTTCCACCCATGGTGGGGGTGCCACGTTTTGTGTGATGAGTCGTTGGACCGTCATCTCTTATAAATTGTCCGTAACTCTTTTTTACTAAGAGTTTTATCACAAGCGGGGTAGCAAACAACGCGAACAAGAATGCGAGGGCACCTGAAAGTAATATTCCTCTCATCGCTGACTAGCCTTCACTTTTATCAACAGGCAAATCATTTATGTCCCCTATTAAAAGTTCTGCTAATTTTTCTAACCCCTCAGCTCTGGAACCTTTGACAAGTATCACATCTCCAGCTTCACTTCCCGCTGCTATTTCCCTTGCGCTCTCGATATTTTCTACTAACAAAAATTCAGTCGAACCCAATTCGCTTTCGACTTGGTATTCCTTGGTACCAATCGCTACTAAATGATCAATCTCTAGCTCTATAGCCTTGCGAGCAACCTCTTGATGTCCAGCCAATGAATAATTCCCAAGCTCATGCATTTTGCCTAAAAATGCCCAGGCACGACCTCCACGCTCTTGTGCAAATAGGCGCAATGAATCAAGGGCCGCAAACATGCTCTCAGGATTAGCATTGTAAGAATCATTAATTACTAATCTTCCTGCAACTTCATGCAATTCCATTCGCCATTTACTTGAGGTTTCGGCTGTTGAAAGTCCTGCACTAATTTTATCGATTGGCATTTTAAGTGCAGTTGCAATCGCTGCCGCAGCCAAAGCATTTGCAACTTGATGTCTTCCCGCTTGCCTTAGGGCAACACTTTCACGGCCAAAAGAGGTAACTAAATCAAAATGAGCAAATCCTTCTCGAATTTCAACATCAGTTGCTCTTACATCATTATTTGAATTCTCACCAAAGGTCACAACCTTAGCTTTTGTTAATTTTTTCATGTTAATTGTTAGATCGTCGTATGAACCTAGGATGGCAATTTTTGAAGATTCTAAATTTTTCACCATTTCACTTTTTGCAGTTGCAATTATTTCTTGTGAGCCAAAAACCCCAATATGAGCACTTCCTACTCCAAGTACCACGCCTAAATCTGGAAGAAATGTTCGCTCCAATTTAGAAATATCACCTAAATTGCGTGCACCCATTTCTAAAATACAGAATTTCGTATCACTTGTACATTCTAGAATTGTGATTGGAACACCTAAATCATTATTAAATGAAGATTTAGGGGCGACAGTTTCTCCCATCATTGACAAAAGATGTTTTGATAAATCTTTAGTTGTTGTTTTTCCATGAGAACCCGTTATGGCTATTACTTTCATTCCAGTAATCATTTGTCTCACATATGCTGCTAATTTAGTAATTGCCTCTAAGACATCGGGCACAACTATGCAGTTAGCGCCAATTTCTTGAGTGCAGATGACTAGTCCAGCACCTCCTTGTAAAGCATTTAGCGCAAAATAATGACCATCTACGTTCTCACCCTTTAAGGCTAGAAAAATACCATTTGGAATAACTTTACGAGAATCGAAAAAGGCTGCTCCAGTTATTAACTTGTTTCCATCCCCCACTATCTTCCCAGAGATCACCTCTGAAATTTGAGAGATTGTTAAAGGAATCATTTTGCGAACCTAGCAGACCTAGCGGACCGAATGGCATTTTTTAATTCGACTCTATCGTCAAAGGGAGAAATTTTTCCCATAATCTCTTGTCCAGTCTCATGACCTTTCCCAAGTATTAGAACACAATCACTTTGCTCTGCGCTATCTACTGCAAATTTTATTGCCTCACTTCTATCAGCTATTACAAAATGATTTCCTGTGAGTTCAATTCCTTTATGCATCTGATTGAGAATTGAGAGTGGATCTTCACTTCTTGGATTATCACTTGTGAAGATTGCCAAATCTGCACCTGATATTAAAGCGTTTCCCATCAGAGGGCGCTTTGTTGCATCCCTGTCTCCACCGCACCCTAAAACCGCAATGATCCTTCCTCTGGTTGAACTACGAACAGCTTTTAGCGCTGCGGTTACCGCATCTGGAGTATGTGCATAATCAACTACGGCGGTGAAATTTTGCCCTAAATCAATTGATTCCATTCTCCCCGGAGCGCCTTTTGCAGTATTCAAAGCATTCGCTGCAGATAATGGATCTATTCCACTTTCTACAGCAAGAGCAAGAGCCATTAACACATTTGCTCTGTTGTAATCCCCCATTAAAGGTGTAGCGATAGAGAGCAAGATGCCCCCAGGGCCAGCAATAGTGAGTTGCACTGCAGCTTTACTAGAACCACTTGTGTCCGCCAGAGAGGTGTCGATAATTTTCCAATTTGCTTTTTGATCATGAGTGGATACTGAAAGCTTTTCAATTTCCGTTTCTTCAAACAATCGTTTACCCCAAGCATCATCAATATTGATAATCGCTTTCTCGGAAAATCCGAATTTGAATAGACGGCTTTTTGCTTGATAGTAATTTTCCATGGTTTCATGAAAATCTAAGTGATCATGACTTAAATTGGTAAAAGCAACAACTGAGAACTTTGTTCCCTCAACTCTATTTAGTGCTAAAGCATGACTAGAAACTTCCATCACAACATTCAAATTGTGTCTTTCACGCATAATTGCAAATATTGATTGCAGCTCTGGAGCTTCTGGAGTTGTTCTCGCGGTCGGGAAAATTTCATCCCCAATGCGAGTTTCAACTGTGCCTATCAAGCCAGAATTTCTATTGTTAAAATCCCAAATTTGTTGTAATAAATATGCAGTTGTTGTTTTGCCATTTGTTCCAGTTATTCCAAATACCTGTATCGCGCTAGAAGGATTTTTATAGAATTTATCAGCGATAACTCCAACCCATAATCTTGGATCATTTACACGCAGTACTGGAACATCAGCGTTAACAGTTGCTGACATGTCAGTTAAAACTGCAATCGCTCCTTTAGCCACTGCCGAGTCAATAAACTTAGAGCCATGAGAGTTTGCCCCTGGAAGAGCTACAAATAAATCTCCTTGGATCACATCATTTGAATCCAGTGTGATTCCCTTTATCAAAATATTATTTATTTCAGGTTGAACACCAGGTGATCCAATTAAATTTCCTATTTCCCTCAATGAAAGTGAGTATTCCGAAAGTAAGTTGACTCGCATTTAAATTCTTAATCCCTGGCTTCTGCCGCGGCTGCTATTTTTTTGCTCTTTTTCAGAGTTGCAGCATCTAATGGGTAAGGTTCATTTAATTTTCCTGATGGTGCTATTTGATAACTCTTTAGTGCATATGAAATAACTTCTTTAAAAATTGGGCCGCCTAAGTAGCCACCCCAATGGATTCCTTTTGGATCTTGGATCGTAATGCTCATTACGAAGCGGGGTTTTTCGGCTGGTGCAAATCCAATAAATGAGGCGGTGTAGCCGCTATAACAGCGGCACTTGTCATTAAACCTGTTGGCAGTTCCAGTCTTTCCAGCAACTCTATATCCGGGAATCTGAGCACTTGGAGCCGTTCCACCCTCCGCTACAACACTTTCCATCATCAGGCTTAAAGTGTTTGCAACTTCTTTATCAACAACCCTTACTCCAGAGTTATTCGCCTTAGGCGTGTAATGCCCGTTCTGGTTACTTGTTCCTGCGACTATATGAGGGATTGCTCGAACTCCACCATTTGCGATTGTTGCAAAAACGCTTGTCGCTTGGATTGTTGTCAATGAATAGCCTTGCCCGAAAGCAACAGTTGGGGCAGTCGATCTTGACCATTTGTTTACTGGGCTAAATATTCCAGGGGTTTCTCCTGGTAATCCCATATTTACATGTTGCCCAATTCCAAATTTAGTTAGATAAGAAAACAGCGTATCCTCACTCATCTTTTCACCAATTTGAATCGTTCCCACGTTACTAGATTTTGCCAAAATTCCAGTAGAAGTTAACTTCCATTTGGGATGTGATTCATGGTCGTGGAAAATTCGATCAGCTCTTTTAATTGTGTAAGGGATTGTAAAAACTGTAGTTGGATCTATAACTTTTTCTTGAAGTGCAGCAGCAAATGTCATTACTTTCCCAGTTGAACCTGGCTCATATGCTTCTTGTACGGCTGGAATCTGTAACAAATTTGATTTAGTCACATTAAATTTATTTGGATCGAAGGTAGGTGCAGTTGCTAATGCCAAAATTTCTCCAGTTGCTGGATCCATAACAACCGCTGTGATCGATTGTGCACGCGTACTTTTGGCCACACTTGCTATTGCATTCTCAGTAATCCATTGCAAGTCTCTATCAATAGTTAGACGAATGTTTGTGCCAGCTTTTGCGGGTATCAAAGATTGTCGCGCTGATGGAATAGATGGTCCTTTGCCGCTGGAGTAACTTAAAACTCCATCAGTGCCACTCAAAAGTGAGTTCATAGAAGCTTCTATGCCACCGCCGCCTACGCCCTCGGAGTTTACAAATCCCAAAGTATTTGCAGAAAGGGTTTTCCCTGGATAATCTCTTTTAAATCCGCGTTGAGTGAAGAAGCCACCAATTCGTTGTGACATTGGCTTACCAGAATTGCTTAGGGCAATTGCTTCTTTTATTTTTATCCACTGCGCTGGGGTAATATCTTTTGCAACGTAAACAAATTTTCGAGTTCCTGTTAACCTATTTTGAATAGCAGATGTAGAAGCATTGATTATTGGTGCGACCAATTTTGCTGTTACTTTTGGATCACCAATTAGATTTTGATCAACAACAAGATCTAAGGCATCGATGCTACGTGCCAGAACATTTCCGTTTCGATCTGTTATTTCGCCACGAGGTGCTGGCAAATCGACAGTTTGATTTAATTCACGCGCAGCTTGATGTGCTCGCTCTTGTGCATTCACTCCTTGGACAAAAACCAATCTTACGAAAAAGGAAAAAAAGACAACCAGAACAAGAAAGAATGAGATTCGCAATCTGCCCTGTGCCATACGCAGCGGACTCATTCTTTGCTGCCTTTGTCTTTGGCGATTACGTCAGTTGCTTTTGGTTGATTTAAAATCAGAAAATCAGGATTGCCACTAGGAACCATTCCCAAGAGTCGAGCCTTTTTTGCCAATGAGTCTGGTGATGAAATACGCGCTAAGTTTTGAGAATTTGCTTCCTCAAGGTCCGCTAAATGAATTGCTTCAAACTTAAGGCGATGCAATTTGATGGCATCTTGATTTAAAGCCAAATTAAGACCCATAACCGAAATCAATGTGAAAATCATGGCACCAAAAATTATTGAATTAAACGCCGCTTTAGTAACAGACTTTCCTTCACTTGGTCTGAGGTCTGCGACAAGACGTAATACCGGATCTGGCAATCTCTGGAGACGTGGAAGTGAATTAGGTGAAAGTTTGCGTGCTGGTGAACTCTTAAGAGCGGTTATCGCCATTAGGCAGCCACGCCCCCTACTTTTTCAATAGCCCGCAAACGCACTGATGTTGCACGTGGGTTTTCAGAAATTTCAAGATCTGATGCGCTCTCGCTTTGTCTTGTTAATAATCGATAATCGGCTGGAGTTGGCTCAATTGGCAATCCGTGAGGAACTGATGTTGTTGAAACAGCGGTGAAGGCTCGTTTAACAATTCGGTCTTCTAGCGAATGATAAGAAAGTACAACCATTCGTCCGTTTTGATTTAAAACATTCAAAGCTGCGGGAATTGCTCTTTCAAGAATCGAAATCTCATCATTTATAAAAATCCGCAGTGCCTGGAAAGTGCGTTTAGCGGGATGCCCACCTGTTCTGCGAGTTGCGGCAGGAATGCTTTCACGAATTACTTCAGCCAAGCGACTTGAATTGGTGAATAACTCGACTTCACGTTCTTTGATTATTCGATCCGCAATTCGCGATGCAAATCTTTCCTCACCGTACTCACGAAAAATTCGCGCTAACTCTTTTCCACCAAAAGTGTTTACAACTTCAGCAGCTGTTACTCCATCTGTGGGGTCCATTCGCATATCTAGTGGGGCATCCTGCGCGTAAGCAAATCCTCGCTCTGCTTGATCAAGCTGCATTGACGAAACCCCTAAATCAAAAAGAATTCCGTCAACTCCGCTAAATCCGGCAGCAGCAATAACTTGAGGCATTTGATCGTAGATTGCGTGGACTAGAGTGATGCGTCCATCAAATTTAGCCAAGCGAGATTTAGCGTGATCAATTGCGGTTAGATCGCGATCAATTCCAATTAAATGAATATTTGGAAAGTGGGAAAGTAATTCATATGAATGACCACCAGCACCAAGTGTTGCATCAACAACTAATGCATTATTTTTTGTTAGCGCAGGAGAAAGCAGAGCAAGTGATCGCTCAAGTAATACTGGCTGATGTAACACTGCACTCCCCCTCTTTCTGGTCTTGCTGGCCTAAAACTCCCTTGACTCCCTAGCTCGAAACTTTGGACACCGCCGCCGGACGGATTGATCGGCGCCGGGGAAGGGGCGTCGATGCGCTATAGCTAGCCGCGGCAGTGACCGAAATTTCGAGTTAGAAAAATCCTGGGAATACCTCCTCAGATACATCTGCGAATCCCTTTTCGCGATCTGCGAGGTAGGACTCCCAAGCGGTTGCATCCCAAATCTCAACGCGAGTATTTGCGCCAATTACGACGCACTCTTTGTTGAGGTCGGCATAGGTACGAAGAGACGGGGGAATCGTCACTCGACCTTGCTTATCTGGAATCTCGTCATGTGCACCGGCAAACATCACCCGCATGTAGTCGCGCGCAGATTTAGCGGTAACTGGGGCTTGGCCCATTGCTTCGGTAAGTGATGCAAACTCTTTTGCGGGCCAGACATAAAGGCACCGCTCTTGTCCTTTGGTAATTACTAAGCCGGCAGCTAATTCATCTCGGAAGCGGGCCGGAAGGATTACTCGTCCTTTTTCATCGAGGCGGGGTTGATAGGTGCCTAGAAACACTGGACTCTCCCCTTCCCCACTTTTTAAAGAGGTTTAGAACTTTTAAACCACATCAACAGTGATTGAGCACAAACTGCTGTATTAATCCCCCACTTTACTCCACTTATCTCCACTGTCAACCACCTTCCCCCCTTCAACTCCCCCTTTCCCCCCACCCCTCCAACCGGCCGATCTGGTCCGTTGGGCACTTATTGAGTTAGTGGACGAACCGCCTTGCCTCTACCGTTAGGCCATGGCCAAAAATCTGGATCCGAAGAGTTTCCGCGCACTTATGAGTGGGTGGATAACCGGGATTGCATTGGTGACCACAAAAGATGAAGTAACTGGGAGAAACATTGGAATTGTCTGTAACTCGCTAACTTCGGTTTCATTAGATCCGCTTTTGATTTCATGGTGTGTAGATAAAAAAACTAAATCATTTCCTGATTGGGAAAAAGCAAAAGAAT
>Ga0214921_10001485_pt1 | contig 39893 bp, 44 predicted proteins | sample LL1505_MetaG_FD_177992 | JGI IMG/M metagenome (GOLD analysis project Ga0214921, IMG submission 177992) | Freshwater microbial communities from Lake Lanier, Atlanta, Georgia, United States - LL-1505 | ecosystem: Environmental > Aquatic > Freshwater > Lake | place: USA: Georgia | collected...
TTTAGGCAACAAAAAGCACCCCTGGCCAACCCCCGGCCAACCCCCGGCCAACCCCCGGTTAACCCCTGGCTAGTACGAGTGAGTCTTAGGTAACTCGTACTAATTCCGGGTTAGCGAAAACAGCGCAAAAAAGTCAAAGGGGGCTCTTCTATGGCTAATCAGCTGGATTCTCTTATTGGCCTCTGGAAGAGGCTGTAAGAGGGGTAGAGCTGGTAGGTAGTGGTAAGAGCCATAGATGGGCATGGAGGGCCTGTAGAGGGGCTGTAGTAAGCCTTAGAGGATAGGGACAGGAGTCGTCGTATTCTGCCCCCAGCGACTAAGCCTCGACAGGGTTAGTACAGCCGTACCATGCGTTGTCCGCTATGGCTGTCTTTAAGTAAGCCCTAGGTATTTTCTGTAAGAAGATTATCTAGGATTATCTTAAAGATATTATCTAAGATTATTTTTTAGATAGATAGGGGGGAATGTACCCTCAGAGCAACTTAAACTAGCCTAAGGTTAATCTTAGTTATTCTCTTACAGAGGATTATCTAAGACTAATCTTAGGCTAGCTTAAGGGGTATGGGGTTCCTTTAAGGCGTAAGAACAAATGTACTGTAACATTTAAGGGGTGTAATCCTTCCTCGGTTTGGGCAATAGTTGCCCCATGTGCTATGGTTTCTTTGGTAACCTGTGGTGGGTTTACTGCGGTTGGGGCCCTGAGTGGCCCCTCCCTTTTGTCAGCAAAAAGGCTATGCTATAAATGTTGTATGGGTGGAGGCAATCGCAATGGCTAAACAAAACATCCAGGACGATCTTGCTGATCTCCATGCTGGTTTGGCCCTACTTTTGAAAGAAAAATTACAAGAAGGAACCATTACTGCTGGTGAAATGAATATCCTGCGTCAGTTTTTGAAAGACAATTCAATATCAGCCCAACCCACAGAAGGCACACCTTTTGGCGAGCTAGTGTCAAATCTTCCAGATCTTGATAAAGTAGTGCACATGCCTCGCCGTAGAGCGGCTTAACCCACCATGGCTAACCGTAAACCGTCTGAACTGGCGCAGTTAACTGCTACAAACGCTAGCGACAATGATCGGCTATTAGCTTACGTGCCAGCTGAAGCTACAGCTGTTAACCAAAGCAAAACTATTTCTTTAGGCAATATACGAAAAAAAATTAATAACTTTAACTCGTGTATTAACGTTAAAGACTTTGGGGCAACAGGCGATGGCGTTACGGATGACTACGCCGCGTTTCAAGCATGCGCTAATTACGCCGTTAGCAAATCCAAGAGCGACAGAAAGGCCGTCTCGGTTTATGTGCCGACTGGAGACTACATCCTGTCTAGTCAGGTTGTGTTTTATTTTGATATTGGTACCTACAACAATGGAGACCCTGTCGGCATTGCCTTGTTTGGCGACAGTCCCCATACATCAAGGTTGATTGCAAGAGCAACGTACGACATAAGCACAGAGATAGATGGTGCTGTCCTTAATGGCGCGTCCGTCAACACAACTGGCTGCATCAAATTCAGCTCCAATGGCAACACCGAATTGTGGCATGTCCATGACATTGCGTTTCTGAGCCCCCTTAAATACGCCAATTACAACGGTGGGGCCTATACGCCAGTAGGCCTAGCCGTCAACAACGGCACCGCCTTGTACGTTGACTCGACCGTGCTGCCGGGGTCGATGGCCCAACACAGCGTCATTATTGAAAATGTATTTATTGGTCCCTTTGCCAAAGGAGTGATAGCTAATAACTCAAACATGATTGGCATGTTCAATAAAGGCATTGAGATTAAAAACAAATGGTACGCCAAGATTAGCAATATACTTATAAATGGGACCATTGACCAATCAAAAGACACAGTGGTCGGATGCGCGTCAGCTATTTACATGGAGTCATGCTACTCTCCGATTTTCTTTAGTACGTATGTTGCTGGTTTTTTCAAGACTGGCATCGAACTAAAGATGGAACCTGGCAACATGGAAGATTTTAGAATAGATGGCTGCACCCTTGTCGGGCAATACAAAGCTATTTACATTTATCACAGCGACCCATACGTTTATAACGCAGCGGCTCAATTGTTTGAGCCTGGCGGCATCATTACCAACTGCCACTTGGCGCCAATGTTTTACGGGGCCCATATTGTAGAGCATCGCCAGATAAACATATGCGATAACTTTATCTATGTTCCTGACTTCAACGCAAACTTGTCCAGCTGGGCCGGCCGCCCATCTGCTATTTTCCTCCAAGGCACTGGAGACATAATTGTAGCCAACAACCAATTTTTGGAAGCAGTCAACAATCCAGGAAGCATCACGCTGGATTCAACTCCGGTGGCAGTTAAGGTTGCTGGCAAGGCAGAAGGTGTCAACGTATTGGACAATTACTTTAACTGCAGAGGAACTGCGGTTTACATAGAAGCCGTTACAGCACCCACTGGTCAGATTATTATCAGTGGTGCTACCTGGCAGGGTCAAGGATGGTGGGATTTGAATTATTTTGTGACAGACAAGACGTCAACCGGGGTTAGCGTTTCTGCTGATTGGTGGACCAGCGACTCCACCGGCGGCGTGGTAAAAGAAACCATCGCAAACTTTACTCCTAATCCGGCCTTATCCCCTGTCCAGCAAGTAATAAAGTCCAACAGGTCAGATTACGCTTCTGTCACCAATGCCCAGATATGCGATACATACGTCAATGGTAAGAACAATGCCGGCGCTTATGTTGCAATTGCTCATCAATTTAGGTGGCTTGATAACAGGGTCGGCACTGATACCCTTGGCATGGCGGAAAGAATCTTTATCAACGGTGATCAGATGCACGGGGTTGCAACTCCTTTAAACATGAACCACACGTCCCTTGAAATTGCTTTTAGGAATGGGACTGCCCCCTATGGCGTTCTTCAGGGAATAAGGAGAGTCGAGGTGGGTGCTGCCGATTCTGGGGGAGCCGGTTACCGCATCCTAAGGATTGCAAACTAAGGGGACCTATTGACACGGGCCGTGATTGAAATCCTTGCTGCGTGGTGAGCATGACAAATCTTTTAAATCTTGATAAAGTAGTGCACATGCCCCGCCGCAGGGCGGCTTAGTTTTCCCCACCTCTTGAAACCATGACTTCAATTCCTGCTGGTTTTGCTATTGCTACCCCAATTAACAGGACTATTGGGGCTGCTGCTGCAATTGGTATGAGTCCTAATTCTTGCGGCGCTGTTACACAAGCAACAAGCAAGACGACAGCTGTAACGCTTAACACCAAAGCAGGTGTTATCACGATGAACGCTGCTGCTTTAGCCAGCGGTGCAGCTGTTAAGTTCACTCAAACCAACACTGCTTGCAGTGCTACTGACGTTGTGATCTGCAACCAAGGTGGCGGTGGTACATCTAACGCATACGGCGTCCATGCTTGTGCTCAAGATGGTTCTATTGATTACCGCATTGTAAATAACACAGCTGGTTCTTTAGCAGAAGCGTTGACCATTAACTTTATTGTTATCGACAGCTTGGCTGGTTAATTTCTAAGTTGAGTCGTCCTGTTGCTACGTGGCATGATTTACCTGAACCGTTTGCAAGCGACTTCAGGTATTTTCTTTGTGTCGTATGGAAACACATGGGTCTACCTGACCCAACACCAATTCAGCTTGATATAGCTGAGTTTATGCAGCACGGCCCTAGCCGTCGCATTATTCAAGGCTATCGAGGTGTTGGTAAATCATGGATGGCAGCTTCTTTTGTTTTGTGGCGGCTGCGGTTAGATCCACAACAAAAGATCATGGTTAACTCAGCCAGTGGGGCAGAAGCTAAAAACTTCACAACCTTCTGCTTACAGCTGATACGTGATATGCCCATACTGAAATGCTTAGAGCCGCAACGAGAAGAGCAGCGGTCTGCTGTACATGCTTTTGATGTCAGGCAGTCGCGGCCAGATAAAAGCCCATCAGTAAAAGCTGTTGGTATTTTTGGCCAGGTGACAGGCTCCAGAGCTGACTTAATAATCCCAGATGACATAGAAACCCCTACTACTTCTTGGTCAGTAGGGATGCGGGAGAAGTTACTGGCAGCTGTTGGTGAATACAACGCCATCCTTAAACCCGGTGGTGAGGTCATGTACCTTGGCACACCACAAACAGAAGAGTCGATCTACAACAAGTTGCTGCTTAAAGGCTTCTCTACCCGTATTTGGCCATCTAGGTACCCAACCAAACCAGAGAAATACGGTGACTCATTAGCCCCCATCGTTGCAGAAGCACCAAGAGAGTTAATTGGTAAGCCAGTTGACCCAGGTCGTTTTTCTGAAATGGATCTGTTAGAGCGTGAAGTGAGCTATGGCAAATCACAATTTGCGTTGCAGTTCCAACTAGATACTTCCTTATCAGACCTAGAGCGCTTCCCGTTAAGGCTGAGTGATTTGATGGTCCTAGAAGTCTCTGACCACGCCCCAGAGAAGCTTGTGTGGTCTTCTGGCGCTGAGTACCGAGTTAGTGACCTGCCTGCGGTTGGCTTTAGTGGTGACTATTACCACCGCCCTGCTTTTATCCATGGCGATTGGCTGCCCTTCCAAGGCTGCGCCATGTTCATTGACCCATCTGGTCGTGGTGCTGACGAAACTGCTTATGCCGTTGTCGCTCACCTCAACGGCAACTTGTTCCTTCTAGACGCTGGTGCCTTTCGTGATGGCTATACAGAAGCTGTGCTTGAAGGTTTAGCTGTTGCCGCTAAACGCAACAAGGTAAACCTGATCCTCCTGGAAGACCAATTTGGCCAAGGGATGCTGGAATCCCTGCTAAAGCCTTACCTACGCTTGCACCACCCGTGCACTGTGGAACCAGTCCGTTCCAACATGCAAAAGGAACGCCGGATTATTTCTGCCCTTGAGCCAGTCTTAAACCAACACCGGCTAATTATTAACCGATCTGTAGTCGAACAGGATAGTCGTGGTCGTGATGACGATACGGTTGAACGCAAGCTGGCGTATCAGCTATTTCACCAGTTAACCCACATCACCTACGACAAAAACTGCCTGCAACACGATGACCGTTTAGATGCCTTGGCTGGTGTCGTCGAATACTGGAACGAATCCTTAGCAATTGATGAAGATAGGGCCATGGCTGACCGTAAGGACGAGCTTTGGGATCTAGAGTTAGAAGCCTTTATGGGAAATATCGAGGGAGCCCTAGATGCACAATTTCTTGGAGTGGCTTTGGAAAATTTACCGAAGACCGGCAAGAGCGCGACATGGATGGCAGCAAGATAAACCAAAAGCTTGGGTTGTACGGTTGCCAGCTACCTTTATTAATCACAAAAACCAAATTTCCAAAGGATCTTTCCAGACTGTAGTAATGGCCGAATCGGAAATAATAGCTTGGGAAACAGCTATGGATTGCGACGTATGGGAAAAGCTACCGTTTGAAGTTAAACATGTTCAAGTGTTCCTTCGTGAAATGCCCACTTGCGTGAATGATCATGTTGAAACCACCTAAGATCATGATGATTAATGCCGATAGCGGCACTGTTTGTCAGATTACTTACAATGGCCAAGTTTGGGAGCATAGCCAAATGTGGCAGGTTATGGTGTATTATCATCAGCTAATGGCAAGCTATCAGCACGACGTAAATAGCGCAGAAGCTTTACAGCTCTCTCAAGATTCCATTCTGGATGCTGCGTCCACCAGCTCCATAATTCCTGACTCCCCTTGCTGCGATTATGCACCGAGCAGCATGGAGCCAAATTAAACCGAGTTGTGTGCCCACCAGCCCTTTTGGGTATTAAATGGTCAAGGGTAATCTTATCAAAATGCTTGCCGCATACATAACAACAACTATCCCATTCTTCTATGATTGATTTTCTAAACTTAGCCTTTGTGATTTTCTTAGAAAGGAGTTCAGTTTCATCAATCTGGTGTTCCATTTAATTTAGGAAGTAGGTAGGAATCAACATCATGGGCGAGCAAATGGCCGTCGCTAGCTGCCATTTCTTTTAGCATGGAAGCGATGTTGTCTTCCACCGTCTCGGCATCATAGGGGCTGTAAACAGCAATAAGAGCCCATACCTCAACAACATGTTGATTGATCATTAAGTGGCAAACTCACAAGATATAGCTACGCCGCCTTTATCCCTTGGCCGTAACTTTAGCCAGAGCCCGCCCAGCGACTTCGGCATAGCAATCTTCTCGACTGCGAATCCTCCAAATTTGCCAAATTCTTCTTTGTAAGTCCCACTTTGCAAGTGTAATCTGTCGGTTATTTCTACAGTACCAACAGCATTAGGCATATAGCAAGTATGCGTTACAACTGTTCTTTCATGGTTGTGACCATTAAGAACAATGTTTGCTGTTGGGAATATATTAAAATACCGCGACCCACCAAGGGTGCCTTTGGTTACTACTCCACCCCAAACGCCATGGTGAAAAGCCAAGGTAGTCATCCGCACTTTACCTTGTGAGCCGTCTGGATTTTGCTGATAGAACTTGATAAAAATAAAACCTTGATAACTCATATGCTCCACTTTAGACCCTTTCTCGCGCATTAAACGGGTTACATTGCGTAAGGGGTCTACCTCATTATGTTTCATGATGGCAGTTTCGTGATTGCCATCACTCATCATGTAGATGTTATCTCCCCACCTGCTAAGAAAATTAGCACCTTCTTCAAATACAGTATCGAAATAAGCACCTTTTAAATGACCAATACGGATGCTCCCCTTGTCTGCGCGGCGATCTTTCGAGCCCTGCATTAAACAGAAAACATCCCCAAAAAATAATGCTGGTGCATTTTTAGCCTTAGCCTCATCCAAATGCCGAGCAAATAATTTTCGGTCACACTTGGGATTATCCAAGTGAATATCGGAAGCTAGAAAGAACTCAAACGTTTCCCCGCATTTATACGGGATGCGAAACTCTAAGACTTCAGGGCTAAGGCGTTTGGTTTCAATCATCGTGGGGAGGGAACGGTTTGCATAAAATCGCCCAACCGCTATTTGGCCCATCGACAAGCCAACGGCGATTGAAATTCAAGCGGGAATAGCGTTGGCCACGACCACCTGCACTACTGATATAGCCGCCTTGGATTAAATTTGCCTCCCCATTTGGGTCGTTAACTGTCCAAAACTGGTTGTCAAACCCCGTTAATACCGACCAATGGCCTCCTCCAGTTGGATTAAGGCTGCTGCCGTGGTGCAACCAACCCACAGCAGTAGGCCGACCGTTTCTTAGCTCATTTTCTACTAAAGTTACGCTTGCATTGGTGACAAATTTTGCGTCTAAGTTCATGCTTTGCAGTGCTTTGACCTGGGCCATAGCGTCTGTGGTGTCCCCATAGCGGCTGCGAATCACGTTATACGCATTATCTGAGTCAACACGTTTCCAAAACTTTGCCACCATGGCGCATGAACTACTGAAGCATTCTCTATAGCCCTGTCCACTGGCATTGTCCAGTTGGTACTCGTAAGGCACGTCAAGTTGTACAGATAATGAAGGCTTGACCGGGGGGTCGCTCCTGAATAGCACCAAAAACTCGGCTTTTTGTTTGTCGTCAAGCTGATCCCAAGCAAAATTCCAGGCAGCCTGCTGGTGAGCAAGGGGCGGTTGTACTGTGTTTTTAACGGCGGCAAGAAAGTTGCTCATAAATCACGTAAGTTTGCTCGTATAATAAGCCTGCATCCCGACTAAACCCATGAAAAAAGGCGGCAAAGGCACCAAGGGCACCGGCAGCAAGAAGGGGTACTAACTATTTCTTGACTAAAGGGGTAAAAATGCCAGCCAATATCTCTATTGCTCGGTACAGTTTGACAAATAAAGCGGTGTAGCGGCCAAGCCTGTCGTTATCCTTTGGTGTTGGTGTCAGGTTTACCACTGCAACTGCTGTGGCATGTACACCAATGGCGGCTCCAACGTACTGGGTCAGTGTTTCAGGAGTGATAATCATGGCTAAAGAGTGGTGGTCGCTTCAACTTTACTGACTCTTTGCTCAACAAGCGATAACCGGCTAAACAATTCACGGTTGGTTTCGCGCATATCAACATGGATAGTTTTTAAAGTTTCGGCAATATGCTCCACACTTGAAGTCAACTTTGTAACCGCTCTGCGAGTTTCCTCATTGCGGCTACCTGCCGTCATGCTCACCACGCAGCAGGCTGAGATTAAAGCGCCTGCCGCAGCAGCGAGGATTTCAATCACGGCTCAAGCTGTTGTTGCCCTTAGTTTAGCCCCAAGGTACGCCTTGCGCCTTGGTTGGTGCTGCCTGCTCATCGAGCTGCGCTTGCAATGCCGCCTCGATTTCTTCTACCTTTTCATCACCGCCGAGCCTTTCCTGCACCCAGCCGATAACTAGATCTTTCGTTAGCTCAGCAAATGGAATGATGTTATCTGGATCGGGCTGCTCAAGGCCAATGCTGCCATACGCACTAGCGGAGTAGATGCCATCGGTAGCAGCAATTGTGTAGTGGGCGGTGTACACAATCCCGTCTACGGTTGTGCGCTCCAATTGTGCAATGTCCCAGGTGAATGCGGTTGTCATAACGAATGAGATTTACAGGTTGATTGTAGCAAACCCGTGGAAATCCACGGGGTTAGTAGTGGCGTTGACTAATTCCCTTCCAGGGCAGATAGGCGAGTCTCCAAGGATTCGATCTTGGCAATTGCTTCCTGCAATGCAGCCGTCAACACGGCTACATAACCAGAGGAAAGACCGCCAGTAATACCTTTTCTTGGTTCAGCCCCGTCAGATGCCATGTTTTCAACAACATACTCAGGAAATACGTTTTCAATATTTTGTGCAATAAAACCTGCTTTAACATGCTCTTTGCTTTGCTTCCAATCGTAAGAGACAACTTCAATCTCTTTAATTTTGTCAAGAGCATTGGTTACTGGCTGGATATTTTCCTTATCTCTAATGTCGGAAAGGGTTGCAAACTGAACATTGCTTGCACCATTGCCAACAATACCTCCCATTGCAGTTGCGGTATTGTCACAATAAAATTGTATAAAACGAGCAGCGCTACTGGTAGTTGTGTCTGCTTTGATAAGAACAAGACAGTTGCTGCTGGGTTGGACCGTACCGGAATTTTTAAAAGTTACAACGCCAGCACCGCCGGTATTTTGTGCAGCAACAACGCCTAACCCAGTCTCATCATTTATGCCACTAGTCGTGCCAACTAAAAGCCTGCCGGAGTTGTCGATGCGGGCGCGTTCGGTGGTAGCTGAATAATTGCTTGCGCCACCAGTGGCAAAAATAAGATTATTCCGAGAAAAGAAGCCTAAATCACCATCGCCTGCGTTTACGGCGCCAAGACCGCACAATGCATCGTCACTGGTAGTTCTGCTAAATCGAATACCAGCGCCTTCGCCTGTAAAGTTATCAAGCGTTAATTGCCCAATGCGTGTGTTTATGTTTGTACCATCAGACACAAGTAGTCTTGCGTCAACTGTCGTAGTGCCAATCCCTACTGACCCTCCGTCAGGTTGAAGGACTAGATTTACTTTCTGAGAGCTATTGCTTTGGCGTGTACCTTGCAGAGTAACACCGCCATTGGAAGCAATCGTTCCTACACGAAAAGCATTGTTTGATGTCGCATTAGCGGAGAACAGCAGGTCCGCCCGCTGCGAGTTAGGAGTGAAAGCATTGGCAAACTGAATAGGAAATTGAACACCACCCCCGTTAAAGATGACATCACCTGCAACTTCTAGCTTTGCTCCAGGGCTACTAGTCCCCAGACCTAAAAGCCCTCCAGAGGTGATATGGAGTCTGTTTGCGCCTCCTGTTACAAATGCAAGCGTATCTGCACCGGGGCTAAAGATGCCAGTGTTAGTATCACCCGTAAATTTAAGGGACGGAGTGCCAACAGAACCAAGAGCTAAAGCAGCGTTACTTGCGTCCTCCCGCATCAAAGGGAGGCCACCTGCAGTGGTGCCGTCGTGGACAACAGCAGTTTTCTTGGTAGTGTCTACAGTGACTTCTTTAGAGGCCCCAGTAAAAGTGCTGTGCTCAGCAGTAGTACCGCCGCGTAATTGGAGTTGATCAGGCATGGCTAGAGGATTCCAAGGTTGTAGGAGGTTGACCCTATAGCTAGGGACATGCGGTTCGCTGGGCTGTTTTCATCTGGGAAGATCCCGCCCGAAAGAGCCAACGTGCTTAGATTAATTGTATTTGATCCAGGCGCCAATGTGTAAACAGCACTAAAGTTTGCGTTGGGTGGCATCCGCTGCGTTATTAGAACAGCTTCAATAACACTTTGGCTAGCAGCAGCAGCACTTCCACTAGCAGCGCTAGCACTATTACTAGCGGCACTAGCGCTTCCACTAGCGGCACTAGCGCTTCCACTAGCGGCACTAGCGCTTCCACTAGCGGCACTAGCGCTAGCAGCACTGGCGGCAGCACTGGCGGCAGATTGAGCTGTGCTGTCAGCTGTAGCTACTGGAACAAACGTTCCGCTGAATGGGTTAAAAACGTAGTTCATGTTTAGCTCTTAACGATGGTCAATAAATTGCCAACACCATCGTAAGCCAAAGTTAAAGTTGTAACGATCAGACCAGCCGCGCCGCCTGATCGGTAAACGACACTGGTCACATTTGCGCCAGTGTATGCCATTGAAATGTGATCGTGTTCAGGAATAGCAAGACCTGGAACGGATAAACCAAAAGGAGGGGTGGCCATTGGTCGTTACTCAGGGGAATGGTGACTGCCGTGCTCATGGCAGAAAGTGCTTTTAGTATAAAGCTTGCTGCAATGCTATCAAGCAAGAGAGCCCAAATCCCTTGTAAAAGCTAAATTCACAAACGATTTAGTAGCGGCGTCTTGATTGTTAACTGGGTTGCCTACATTGGTAATACGCCCGCCAGCTAAAGTTGTTAAATTTGTTATAGGGTCAATGCTAAGCAATGCTTGTAAATTTTCTAAAGTATCTTTTAGCTCTTGCTCGTTATAAAGGCTTTGCAAGCTACTGGTATCTAAATCAGCTGCAACTAAAGTTGACCCATCGGTATAGTCCACCAGCCTGGCGGCAAGGGGTGTAACACGACGCACCTCAACCCGCAGTGAAGACGCAGGGGCTGCAGCAAGCAAAACAGTAGTGTCGTTTACATAGGTATAAGCAGTGTCCACATAATTGACGTAGACCTTGACGTGCTCCTTCCTGATATAGGGAAAGGTAATGGCAAACTGAGTGGTGGACCCGTTGCCGGTATAGACAACGTAGGAATAAGCCATTAGCGGAGGGCCTCGGTAAACTGGGGCAGGCCAGTGGATTGCCCATATTTAAGCTCATATTGCACCTGTTTGGTGCGGCCTTCAATAACTCCAAGCTCTTGTTGCAGATCAGGGCGGCTACCTAAATAAGACATTTTGCCAAGAGCTTTAAACGTAGAAACCTCTCTATCAATAGCAGCAGCCCTTCTGCTAGGCACAGTTGTGCTGACTTCCCCTTCTGGCAAGGATTGGTAAAAAGGTGAATTGATCAATTGCTCTAATGCCATATAGATGTTGCGGCCATATTCATCGCGCACATTGGCAGCAGCCATTGAGTAATCAGCAAATTGCCGAGGCGTAAGCCTGAACTCCTTGCCAAAATCAGTATTGGTAGGGCCACGGAAATTAGCCCCCCTACCAGATAACCGGGTCATTTCAGCCATAACCGGGTCAACCTTAGGCGCTACTTGCAATGGAGACCACGGTACAAATTGAGCCAAGGTAGATAAGTATGGTTGATCAGGTGGCAGGAACTCATCGCCCATAATACCTGACAACAGCAATGGCTGGCCAGTAATCCAGTTGATCCGTGGCGGTAATGATTCCGACCAGCCTGCGATTCCATTGCGTAATTCGTTATAGGTCTCTTCAAATAAACGCATTGGGATGCCAGTAAGGCCGCCTTCAACAGGACTTGGTGGTACTACTCGCACCGTAGGATCTTCAATCCGGCGGCCAGCCCGCAAGGCCGCACTAAACGGCACCATTGATATAATGATCCTAGAAATATACCTTTCAATCGGGCTGCGTACATTAGGCCCTTGGTCTAATTCACCAGTACCTGTAAACGCTTCATACAATTCTGCAAAGCCTTGGTAATACGATTTGCTTAATTGGCCGCCAGCTACAGCAACCAGTAAATCCATTGTTAAAGCAGAACCCAGTCGTTCCCTTGCTTCAGTTGGCAGCTTATTTGCGATCTCTTGATAATCAGCCATCCCCCCAAATAATGAACTAAGTGGTTCAAATGCTCGCATTGACACCCAAGGGCTAAAGATTGGCTGGCCATTTTTGTCTTCTCCTGTCCTCACTCGGAATGAATAAGGCACTTTCCCTGACTCGCGCCACTTCTGTTTAGCACTTGGTTCTTGTGGGCCACCACCAGTAAATTCAACACGGCCTTGTGTCATAGCAATAGTGCCCAAGCTGATAGCTGCCATGCCTATTGCAATATCACCCTTAGCTCTGTCGCGGGTAAAGGCATCAGCTGAGTTAATGTCTCTCCAGAATGTATCAACCAATGGCGCAGCTGGTGTCATTCGAGCCACTGATTTAACTATGTCCCCAGGGGTACGGTTAAAAGGTTGGATGATGCTAAATAAAGGGCTAAAGTCAATCAGCTTTTGCCATGCTGCTGGCATCATGCTAAATGTTCGAGAAAAGAAAGGTATTTCTTCAGTGGTATTAAGGTAGTTATTTATGTATTCCGTAGCAGCTTGGCCTTCTAACCCTTGTGCTGCAGCTAGTTCTTGTGCTCGCGTTGGAGTCCGAGTTTCCATTTGAGCCCAAATGTCGTCAGTGAAAGTGGCATACCGCATAGCTGTTTGCGCTTGCGGGCTAGTCATTACTGCATCCAAAATTGTGCGGCCATTAATAACAACGTCTCTGGTCGCACGATCAACAGCAGCTTGTGCATATTCTTGAGCAAAGCCCCAAGCCTCTTTGCTCCCAGCATCCATACCTTGGCCTACAGCACGGTCTAAACCAGGCTGAAGATTGCGCACATATTCAAACGACTGCCCGGCTAATACTTTAAAGAAAGTATCTAGGCCGACTTGGGTGCGAGTTGATAAATTGAGCCCTTGCCATATTTTTCTTTGGGCTATGGCCCATACTGCTTTATCTTGTATGTCCACCCACGGCATAGTATTTAGATCCCATTCGCCCTTGCCTTCTACAGTATTAGGGTCTAACGGTAATTGAGCATCTTCTTTAACCATTTTATCAAGGAAGTCCATTGTCGTATCATCTAAGTCGTATAAGCCACGTCCAGCCTTAAAGGATTCGATTCCTAACCTAAAAGCGTTTTGTAGATTGCTGACGTATTGGCCATAGATCATTAATGATTGCGACGCCCTGGGCGACAAGCCAGCCCCTAAAGCTTGAGCAACTGGTAACTGCAGCAACCGGATGCCGTTGTTAATAGTGTTAGACCATAATGTCAATCCAGAAGTTAGCAATTGAGCAGCACGGTAAATAATTAACCCGCGAGTATAAAGGGCTGCACTTTCATTAACTTGCTTCCAGAAACCCTTAGCAAAGCCAGGTGTTACAGCTGATTGCGCCATGCTTCGCGCTAACTGATCTAGCTCTTCTAGCTCTTTAGGGCCATACTCTCCTGTGACAATAGCTTCTTCTAATTCTGGGCTGATTGGCTTACCAATGCTTTCATCAACAGGTATTTGAGCTTGAGCATCTAATGCTTCTTCCAGCTCTTCCCCAACATTTTTAACAGAAGGCAACCCTTGGGTAAATTCAATAGAACCAATCTCTGGCCGTGGCCCTTGCAAGCTATAAAGCAATTGACCAATAGGTCGAGTAACTGATTCCAATGCGATGTTAGCTGCTTTTTGATAAGTAGCAGCTGTCAAAAGATCAGCAGTCAACTGGTTCATATCTGCCGTTGAATCAGCAGCAGCGTTAAGAAACTTGTTGGCAGCAATACCAGCTTTTAAGTTAGCGTCATCAACATATAACTGACCAGCTCGTAATTTTATCAAGTTATCCTCATAGTTAGCAAGTGGCCCACTTAACTTTTGCAATCCTTCTATTACTGCTGTAGCGTTGTAATTATTTTTAGCTAACCATGCGTCAGTTTCCCTGGCTATTGTTTCAAGGCTTATGACTGGTATGCCAGTAGCTTCAGGCCGAGTAAATATATCACTAAATGCACGGTAGGCTTGCACTGCATTAACAGGTGGGCTTGGTACATAAGATGTTTTGCCACTTGGGCTTTCAAATTTTTGAACATTATTTACCAGTAGATCATCCAGGGTAATTTCACCAGTTTCAATCTTGTTTTTGTTTTCTATTATTTGATCAACAAACCGCTTGGTGTATGTTTCATCAGGAGGGCGAGGGCCGGCCTCAGACCTTAAAGGAGGTAAGCCTAACTCGCCTCTTCTGGTGTCGGGGTAGTCCATAGCCATCCCTTCAAGCAGGTCAAATCTTTTGTAATCAGGATTGACAGCTCTGTTTGCTTCATCTAGAACATTCCCTAACTCGCCACGTTTAGCTAGTTTGCCGCTGTAAGCATCTTCAAAGATAGATTTAATTGATACAAACCCATTGCCTTTAAAAACATTGCCCACTTTTTCTAGGAAGTCATAAAGAGTATCCATTACTGCTAAGCCTGCTGATTCAATTGCAGGGGCAATTCCTTTTTCTTCTAATTGTGCGCGGGTGGCACCACGTAAAGCTTTGCCAGTGTCTAAGTTATTCTTGCGGGCCCAACCATATATTTGGAAAGCTACGGCAGCCCTTTCAATTGGTTTTAGTTCGCGGCCTGCTGCTTCAGCAATTCTAATTTCTTCTGCGGCTGCTCTATCTATTTTCAGTTTTCCAAGATATTCGTTAAATGCTTTTAATTCTTCTGGCTTTAAGAAGTTAAATTGAACACGGTGGAAGGCTTCATGGAACGCAGTTCCCTCTAACTGATCAAGCAAATACCGCAACAAGTCTGGTTCTTTCATGTCAGACGCTAAAAGTTCAACGTTATTTATTTCAATAATATCTTTTACGGGGTCATATTCGCCGCCAACTTTCATTGTTTCCCCTGGCTTATACCCCCACGCAACATCGCCTCCTTTGGTTTCCATAAAGGCTTTGTTAAAGCGAATAGCTGGCTCGTCGCCTGCAACAGTACGGATAATCTTGGTTAACTCTTCAGCTAAAGCACGGGTGGCTGGCTCGTCTACGCTCATGTCTAACTGGTTCTTTTCTATCCGCGTTAGCAGCGCGTCTATTTCAGCTAACTGTGTTTCAATTGTCTCCCTTGTAAGCTTTGGTTTCTTAGGCAGCTCAGGCAATTCAGGGCCTTTGCTGCGTAAAGGTGAAGGTGGTTCTATAGCAGCCGCAGCCACGTTGCCCATGGGCTGCACTGCTGTGCGAGGGCCTTCTATCGCAGCTAAAACCTTATCAACTAATTGCTCAGCGTTTGTTTCAGCTAAGCTTAGATTTTCATACGAAGCTTCCCAAAAAATACGAACTCGATGTGGCCTATTACTTTTAGTTAGGCGGCCACCTTCATGAGTGTAACCACCAAAACCTTCGTTGGATAATTGTTCTTCAAGATAAGACCACTCTTCGGCAATTGCATATGTAGGCGTTTCAGTGCCTCGGCTATTGTTTCGTGTTTCATCCATTATCTGGGCTAAAGTCACATCAGGGTTGTCACCAAGATCTTCCCAAGCTCTTTCACTTGCTTCAGTTAAACGTCCTTGCTCAAAACCTTCTTCATAAAATTGACGGACAGAACCCGATATAGGCGCGTCTAGGTCATAAAATCTGACCGGTTCTTTTTCTTTAATTTCGTAAACTGTTTGTACTGGCTCTTTCCCCTCACGCTTAAGTGACCTAACGTTTTTCTTAGTGTACGAATTAGCCGTTTGAAAATCGTCAGTAGTATAAAATCCATCGCCATAAACGTTTTGTGGGTTGGCCATTCCACCTTTTAATTGGTCAATCTTTCCAGCAGTTCCATGGAAAAATCTGCCTTGACCACGAGTGTCAGGCATTTCTTTGGCTGCAGAAGCGGGGAGAGGAGTAGCAATTACCTTTGATCCCTCAACCGGGCCAGGCTTTTGGCCAGAAGCCTCTTGGGATAACCGATCTGTTAAAGAAAGCTCTTTGGCCACAGGGGCAGCTGCTGGTGGTAGCTCAGGTTCGACAGGGACAGGCTGTGGCCTTGGTGCTTCTGGTGTTGGCTCTTCAAAAGGCAACCGGGGGCCGTTTGCTTCGTCATCTATAGCTGCTCGTATTTGCGCAAGGTTTTCTTTAACGACCTGTGCAGCTTTTTTCTTAGGCGTAACCTGCGTCGCTAAATCATTTAGCAAGGCACGGACTGGGCCTTCGTACTGGGTAACCCGATCAAATAGGTTTACCGATTGCTGTGCTGAAGCCTTGGCTGCTTGGCTGCCTGCGACGTCGATCACATTACCAGCTGCTTCTAGAACACCTTGGCGGCCTGCTCTAGCAGCAGAAGATAAAGCAATTACCCCTTCACGCAAAGCCTTTGCGGCTTCTGTCCGTACATCCAATAGCTGATCAAAGTTACTGGTAGCAAAGAAGTCTTCAAAGCCTGGCAACATGCCACCGCCAGCAGCGGGGATCGAGGCTGTAGCAAACTTTGCTTCTTGCATAGCTTGCGTAATCTTGTCAGCAGACCACTTGCCCTTTTCAGCACGGGCAGCAACGCTATTAATAACAGTTGGATCCATGCCTTCAACAGAACCCAAGGCAATAGCTTTGTCTTCTGTTAAGGCACCTGTCGCTACTTGATCAAATACGTTCTGGGGTAACCGTGCAAGAGGGACCGCTCTAGAAGTTATCTTTCCTCCAATACTAAGGCCCTGCCGTTGTAAAGCAGCCGCATCTGCCGTCATGTCACGCATAAACTTAGCAGCATCAATAGCAGTGCCTTGGCCCTCTGCAATGTTTTGCAAGGCCCCCATGGCCCGTGCTTCTTTTGCTGTTTTAGCTGGCAAATACCGTACTAAAACTTTGTCGTAATTACTTTCTTTAGCTAAACGCAAACGGTTGTGGCCATTAACAACATAAGTAATTCCGTCCGCAGGATCTTCCCACACTGATATTGTGCCAGCATATAATGGGTTGTAACCAGTGCTGCCTTCTAATGAACCAGTAGCACCAGTTTTAGTTTTTGCGCCTGCGATTTTATATTGGAATCGTTGCGGGTCTACAACAATATTTTGTGGATTTACTTCAGCTATATCTTTTAATGCAGGAGCTTGAACGTAAGGTGGAGGTGTAGCGACAGCAGGTTGAACAGGCTGAGCAATAGGCGGAGCTGCTGATTGCTGCTTGGCAAGTTCTGTTTCTAAATCTCTACTTGTTTGCTGTACTTGCTGAGCTTTTACTGGTGTTGGGTCTGCTTTATATAGGCGAGCAGCGCGAGCAGCGCCGAGCAAACGAAATACTACTGATACGCCAGTACCAAATCCAAGCCCTTCCAGCGAGTTTTTTAATCGGCCATCAAGCCCTACATCTTTAGGGTCTGATTTTAAGTAATCAATAGCAATATTTTCAAGCGGAGTGCCTTTAGTTGTTTGAGCTATTAGATCAGTTAAACGACCAGTGTGTTGATCAAATGCAGCAAAATCAATAATGGCTCCTGTCGCTGCTGCTTTAGTAGCTACGTTTTCAGCTATAGCTTTACCTACTGGGACTGCGCCAGGGATACGAGCAGCTACTTGCCCGGCTTTACTGGCAGCGACTGCTTGTGCTGTTGTTGTTGCGGCTTGGCCTACACGGGCAGCACCAGGCAGTTTAGATAAAGCAGCACCAGCAAAGCCCACACCTCTGGATACACCAGCCCATGGGATTGCAATTTGAACAAGGCCAGTTACCAGGTCTTCAGCAACACCACTGCTTTTTGGTTTAGCAAGAGGAGGCAAGACCCCGAACAAAGGGGCGTCTGGTCGTTGCGCAGTAGTAGGTCTAGCACCTGGGATATTAAGTTTGGCAGGAATATCAGCAGTAAGTAGATCGCTAGTCTCTTGGACGATATTACGACCAGCGGAATAAATTGTTCTGGCGGCACCACGGCCAGGCTTTTCTAAATCTTTAATGTATGTCGTCTGCCCTTTTTGGAATGCTTTGCCAAGGTCGCCAGTCTTTACCAGCTCTTGTGCTGCTGCTGAAACAGAGCCAGGGGTAGCTTGCAATAAAGCACTAGGGCCTTGGGCGAGGTCTTTAATTATTCCACCAATATCTTCTATGCCATAGGTGGGGCCTGCTGCAGGCTTAGCCGGGGCCGCTGGCTTAGCTGTAGGTTTTGCCGGTGCTGCTGTTGGCAGAACGTACTCCTCGCGGATCTCGCCAGTCTGTGGGTCTTTGATCTTTTGGATAGGCATGGGTCAGCGGCGAGTTTGATTTGGGTCAATTTCAATACGGATGCGGTCGCCCACACCTTTACCTAAACCGCCAAACAACTTCTTAAATGCTGCTGGCGACAAATCTATGATACGAGGGTCTTTCCGATCAAACGACTTTTCGTTGCCGCCCATCTGGCCAACGTCATTAACCCACACTCGTACTGTTTTACCAGTATCCATATCTTCCACCTTGACCCACTTATTCATGTATTTGTTTCTTAGCGACCACTGAACTGCAGCCGTAAGAGCCTTGGGGTTATAAGTTTCGCCGTTAGCAGTAAGGCCACCAGCCACACCGTCGTTGCCACCACTCCCTAAATAATATGTAGCCTTACCTTCAAGGCCATTGCCTACTGGCTTAGGAGAAGCAGGTCGGGCCTTAGGGTTTTGCAAAGAGTTTGTGACATAACGCCTTAGCTGGTCAAAGCCGCTATATGGGGTCATGCTTTTTGAACCCTCGGGTGCTACGGCAAAAAAGTCAACAGATGCAATTGTGCCGTCTACCGAACTAACGTTACCTGTGCCTCCTTGCTTACCAATAATTTCACCAGCCTGAACGTTCTGGCCACGCTTCACGTAGATACCGTTGTTTGGGAGGTGCCCATAAAGAACGTCAACGCCTTTACCTGTAAGGGGGTCGATAGATTCAACGACAACGTAGTTGCCATAACCAGGCTCCCGCCCTACGTCTTTTACTCTTCCGCCAAGAACTGCAGGAAATTTCTTGCTTTCAAAAAAGTAATCAACACCAGGTTGTTTCCCCGGCCTTTCGTAAACAACTGACGAAGGTTTCTCAAAATTAAAATTGCCGCCGCCTAGATTTAATCCAGTAGCCATAGCAGTATTACGAGCAGCCTGTACGCCGCTATTAAATACATCCCACAGTCGCTGTGCCCTGCTGACATTAGGAAGCATTAGACCCATGCCGCCAGAGCTTTCACCACTTGCAGGTAATGCTTGTGATACGAGGTCGCTGCCATCAAGGGTGCGTAGTTTTTGTTGAATCTCTGGCGTTAATGGCACCCCATGTAACTTCATTTGAATAATAAAGAAGTCACTAGGCTTTAACCCAGTACGTCGAATAATTTGCCGGGTAGCATTATCCAATGGCTTATTAGTTAAGATTTCATCTAGCTGTTGCCCAATACGACTTCTGTCGTATAAAGGCACAGTCTCAGTTTGTCGCCTTAGGTTTGCATTATCAGCTGCATTACCACGGCCAGGGCCAAAGTTACGAGAAATATCTTCTGGTGTTTTAGCCTTTGGCTGTTGAGATTGTTGCTGTCCTTTTTGTACGGCTGGAGCGATGTACTTTTCAAATGCTTTGCCTAGCTCAGCGTCTATATTGGCACCTGGGTTTTTAATAATTAGTTGCTCACCGTCGCGGTACAAATTAGCCATTTGTTTGCGAATTTCTATTGCTTCTTTCGCTGTTACGACAGGTGTGCCATCACCTTGGGTGGGCAATCTAAACTGTTCAGTCAGTCGTGCTTGCAAATCTCGCTGCAAGCCACGCAAAGTATTGTAGTTGTTATCATTACGCTTCTCATTGCGAGCTTTAGCGCCAGCTACAAGTGAATTAAAATCAGACTCATCAATCTCTCTGTTTCGGAACATTCTTTCATACCGTTGTATATCAGCAACAGGATTTGTTGATGGGTTTAATGCTTGGTTAGCGTGTTCATTGGCAGCATTATCACGTTGAATAGGGGCTATGTAAGTGCGGGTATAATTCTTGGCATAAGATTGCACTCTCTCTGAATATGATTGCTGGGCTTGTGGATCATTAGGGAATCGTCTTACTGCTTCTTGCGGCAAAGCATCTAATCGTGCTTGCAATTGCGCTGGGTTGTTTAGCACCTCAGGTGTTAGGTACGCTTTTGCATCCGCATCAGCTGCATCTTGGCCGCGATAAGTTGCTTGCTTATCTTGCAGCTCTCTATCTTGCATAGTCCCTTTGGATAAGCCGCGATAAAAATCAAGTATTACAACGTCTCGCGGTTGATCTAATTGATCAATCAATAATTCCCCGTTAGGGCCAGCTTGGATTAGTTCTAACGCTTTAGCCGCCGGAAGCGCTAGTTGATTTATTTTACTAGGACTCCCCCCGGCAGCCACAATTACTGAATCAAGAATATGTTTAATTGTTGCTTTTTTTTGTTCTTGATAAAGAGCAGGGCTACTGCTATTTTGCAAATCAGTTAATCGTTGAGTTACGCTAGCAGCGAGTTGGTTGGGGTTTAATTGGCCAGCAGCGAGTAAAGCCGCGTCACCACCTAGCCCTGCTTGATAACCTGCCCGTATTCGCCCATCTTTGTATGCAATGTATCTTTTGGTTTGGTCCTTCCTGATTGCCCCAAACGTGTCATACAAAGCCGCTTGGTTATCAAGAATAGCCTTAGGCGACATCCCTGGGGGCAATGCACTTGACACGTAGTAGTCGGTGAAAGCTGCGTCGTCTGGACTAACTGCGTCTAAAGAGCGACCGTCTGGCAATTTCGGCATATTGTTTATTTCATCTCTTAAGCCGCTTACACGCAATTTAATAAATGAATCATTTAATATATTATTAGCATACGGCAAAGCTCTGGGGTCGTTTGCTTTTAGCCGTTGCAATAATGGCCCAAGTGATGGATCGATTTGTGCTTTCTTTTCGGTCTCTCTCAAGGCTTCTGCGTAATCCTTATAGCCAAATCTCGAAAGCTCAGCCCCAAGTGCAGTGCCACGCTCTTTAGCCGCCGCTTCTTTATACATTTTCACTTCTTCCATTGAAGTGGCGTATTGCTGCAAGTTCTTGTTAAACCCAGACAACGCATCAGCTAAGTTAGCTAGGTCTTGGCTAGGTCTTGGTAATGCTGGCGGTTCAAACATCCGCAAGGGGCCGCCAAGGGTAGGGGCGCCTGCTTGCTGGAAGGTACTAACTGGTGATGCTTGTGGTTGCAGTCCAGGCTGACCAAGTTCTGCTTGTGCTAAGGGCGCACCAGTTGCTATTTGCGCCTCACCACCTAACAACCTTTGGGAAGTAACACGGCTAGTAGTGCCGTAAGTTTGGCCAGTGCTGAGTTTTGCCATTTATTTAGTAGGAAGGTTTTTTAAGGTTTTTTCTTGCAATAGCAGACTCAACACCAGCAGCTCCCTGCAACGCTGCCCCAGCTCCCTGCAAAATAAACGGCATAGCACTTGGGGCTGCTTGCTTCATTGGTTTAAGTGGATCAAGTATTTCCTGCTTGATGTATTCTTGCTGGCTAGCAATCCGTGAACCCCTAGTAGCAGCAGAACCACGCTTAGTTTCCTGCATTTGCATTGTCGTAAACGCTAGGTTTCTTTCTGTAGCATAATCAAACTGAGCTTGCTGCCTTTGGTAATCAGCAACCAAAGCATCAATGGTATTGCCAATACGACCACCAGCTACGACAGCACCTCTAGCTTGCAACCCTTCCCTAGCTGCCTTTTGTTTTTGCTGAGCAGATGCTTCCTGCTCTTGCATTAACCGTAGGTTGATTTGTGAGATTTCATCGGCATAAGCACTGTCAGCCAGTAACCGTGTCTGGCGCATCAATGCTTGTTGCTGGTTGTATTTTAGCTGTTCATAATTACGGGCAGCATTAGCTTGCTGTTGCTGGTATTGATATTGCTGTTCAGCTTGAGCATTAGCGTATGCTGTATTTTGCTGTGCCTGCTGGTAGCCGCCTATGGATTGAGCTATGCCAAGGCCAGCTGAGGCAACGGACAATGAAATTGGTTCACACATGGTTCACCTTGCAGAACTCCAGGAATAATCGACCTTCTGTTCCATAGTTTGGCCGTTTTGCGATAAAGGTAAACCCCATCCACTCCAGCCATTTTTGGTGTATTGCGTTACGGGCATCCATGCAGTTCCACAGCAGGTCGTACTTACGGTGCATAGCGGCCACCCAAGACCTGCAGTTACGCAAGAAGCCAGTCTTATTGGTTGGGTCTTCCACCATGGCATTAGTACCCAATAGCCATATACGACCCACCCGGTCGTTCAATTCATCGGGTGCTACACCCCCCATAGCTAACGGCTCCCCTGTACGTGACACCATTGTCATACATGGTTTGCTAATTAGGAAGCTATGCAGCAGTGCAACTTTAGGGTCAAGGCCACAACTAGCTTGTAGTTCAGCTACATCAGCTGATCGCATCCGATCGGCTATCCAACATATATCACTGGGTTTTGTAGGTCTGATCATAGTCGTGTTGCCCTGGTGTGATACCAGCCCTCCCACTCAGCTGACTGGAAACGACACGGCAGTGGGCTGTTGCTTGTCAGTTGGATAATAGCGTTTAGATTCTCAGTCATTACTGGCACTCGAAACCGGTTGGTCTTAACACCAAGGGTATCTAACAAGGAAGCATCACCAGGGATAATAGCGTTGTAAGGGTAAGTATTGGTGTCTCTACCTCGTGGCGTGATCTTAACTTCAAAAGCTGAAGTCTCGTCAAAGACCATGGTCCATGTGCGTAGCTGCAATTTAGGACCAGCAGCTATAGCCATACCACCACCAGGCGGCTGCTCCTTAATGTATTGAGTGCTGAACTCGTACAACATATTGTACGTTTCGCCTACATAAAAGAAAGCGGAGCTTACATCACCACGAATAGTAATAGTATTACTGGTTTGGCTTACTGGGTATCGCACAGAACCAAGTGCTGCACCTGTGGCAAACAATAGGTTGCCGCCGTCTTCCAGTATTAGAAAGTCACCATTTTCAAGAATGAAAGAAGATGAATCTGAACGCCCAACTAATGCCATTTGACTGCCACTAGCTATTGGGTAGGGCAAAGTAACTGTAGATTGAACGCCAATACCAGCGGCATCACTTACAACTACACTGCAAGCAGCTTCATTTATTTTGCGGTCTACCAAGATTTCAATAGTTGTGCCGGGATCTACCGTCTCTGGTCGCAAAGCAACGCGCTCTAAGTAAACACCATCAGCATATTCAATAGTTAGGTATAGGTCGCTATCAAGAATATCGACACCAATAATACTCTTAGCCCCTTCAACCTCCCAATACGACCAAGCTGATTGCAGTTTAGTGTCGTCTTGAAAAAAGAATTTATATAAATAAATGCGCTTTGGTTCGCTTTTACTGAGTAACACCAACCCTTCTTCTGACACTGTTGCCGTCATTGATGCCAAAGAGCCCGGTACAAACCGAGGCACAGACGACGTTACCTCTTCTGATATTGGAACAGGGCCACTGCTATCAGGCAGGAAGAACTCTCTTACCCCACTAAAGTCACCCTTAGGTACAGCAAAGAAAATAGTACGACCTACAGCAACAGGGTCTACCGTATCCACCATCTCAAAGGTAGTAAGGGCAGCAATGCTGGCAGTCTTTGGTGTTAAAGCTGCAGCTACATTCCCTGTATCTAGACGAAACTGGCTGTGCCTACTGAATAGCAGCAGGGAGTTAGCAAAAGCTAAACTGCTAACCAGGAAATTAATCTCTTGGCCCCCAGTCGCAATATCAATGGGGTCACTATCAACAATAGTTTGTACTGTTTCAGGGAAGAAGCGGTCGTAAGAATCAGCAGCTGATAAGATTACATTCTCATCAGCTAGAAATGCTAAGCGGTTTCTGAACAGCTGTAAATTCTGGATCTTGCTGCCAATAAAACTAGGATCAGGAGCAGTCAAGGTGTCCCCTGCTACCCGACCAGCCCAAGTAAATGGTTCAAAAGTAAAGGTGCCATTGGAGTTACGGATCAACACATGCGGCATAGTTGCTGCATCAAATAGATAAGGGATGCCAGGTGCTACTGTCTCTCTCCAGATGCCAGGGCCAAACCCACTGCCGGTATTAGTTTCAAACTTGACGTAGTAATCATCAAGGCCCGTAGATTTACTGCCTAAAATCTTTACTGTAAAGCCATGCTCAGCAATAGTTGGCAAGTCTGTCAAAGTATCAACAGTACCTTTAATAGCTATGGTCATAGCGCCGTTGCGCGTATCTTTAGACGACAAGGTATATGCACCACCGTCGTTCTTAGTAATGCGCACAATGTAATCAGTCTGAGTTGCTACAAATGCGGCATTAAAAGTACCGTTGGCATTCAAACTATTAGCTAAATTAGTGGCGATAGTTACATTGCTGGGTGCGCTGCCACCGCTGTTAGCAGTAGTGTCACTTACGGTTACGCCATTAACAGTGATGCTATAAGTAGTTGCGTAATCAGCAGTCTTAATGAACACCATGCTTTTGGTGCCCCAGTTGGGTGATGTTGACGCTGACATCGCCACTGTCTTTTCACGATTTACAATGAAGGTATAGTCAGCGACAGAAGCAACACGAAATACCTGGCTGGGCTCACCTGTTATATCAAGGTAACTAAATCCGCCAGCAGCAGTAACAGTTTTAACAGAACCGTCTAAACCAAATACTTTAAGCGTGGCATCTTGGATCATCACCAAGTATTTAATTGTGCCATCACGATCAACAATATGGGTGAAAGGACGACCAGCCCCTGCACTACCAGCAAATAACTTGGCAATGTGATAACACGGTGGTCGTTTCTTTAACCCTTCAACTGGACTTGGCAAACAGTTGACTACAGTTTCGGCTTGTGACGCTAAGCGCAATGCAGCTGGTTGCTGGCTAACGCCATTGATCAGGTTAGGAATAGAGCTGCTGATCAGTGGCATGACTATTGACGGCGGAGGGCTCTGCTAGGCATGTACGCCATTGTGACACCACTATGGTTGGGATTGCCACGTAACATGCTGTGGTCGCTAACGACAGTCTCCTCGTCCAGGAACAGGGCCTTAGCCTCCATCTCTGCTGTCAGGTTTATCTTAGTCAGATCCACGCTACCGAGGATAGCTTCCTGTAACTGACGGCCAGCCTTAATGGTGATGTATTGCCGTGCATGTTCAGGCAATTCTTCCCACTCAAGGATGATGGTCAGATCTACATATAAGTCTTCGTCAAATACATAGGTGTTATTAAACCTGTCGTATAGCCTGCCACCACGTTGGACTATATCAAGTGCTGGGTAACGGTAAGGATCTATTACTACCCGGCTGATGTTAGGGCCAACAGCAATTTCATTAGTTGATGCGTCGCGTTGCAATAGCTTTTCGCGATCAGTATTAAACGACCAGCCTTCTGATTGCAGCTTACGACTTACGTCGTTCAATGAATCTTGAGCTTGCAAGGCCAAGCCATATTGTCCATTGAGGCTATTAATTGGGGCCTCCCCCATCATTTGTAATACTCGGTTGACTGCTTCTAAGAAGCTAGTGCGAGCCATTGTCATGGTGTTACTCCAAAAGAAATGGGGGCTATGGTGCCCCCATTGTGCCGTAAGTAATCCCTGTTGGGGTCAGCTTACATCGGTGTGAATTTCAATAGCGCAATCAGGACGCAAAATCCCGGTGCCACATGCCATGGAAGCAACCATAAAGGTGCCTTGCCATAAAGCATGAACATCACCACCAGTGGTTTCCATTTTCAGATCCATCAACTTAACCGTACCAGCCGCACCAGGGTTCCATACCAACGCTACTGACTTGGTGTAGTCAGCATCGTAAGCGTTGTTCTCCCCAGTTACCGCAGAGCGGTTAGTGGTAGGCAGGTGGTTGGACTTGATAATGTCGATGCCAGCTACCTTCAGCACAGTACCGTCGGCATAAGCACCTTGGCCGCCCCAGTCGCGGTTGATTACATCTGTTGTTTGAACGAGCTTGTAATACTCAGCAGGAGCTAAGCAACAATAGCGTTCACCTTCAGGAAGGTTGTTCTCGTCCATCTTCTGAGCAGCTGCAAATAATGCAGTAGCCAGTTGAGCACCAGTGATTGCAGCTTTAGAAGAAGCAACAATCTTGATGCGAGTACCGCCAGGGAGGTCGGTGTTGAAGTGAGTGGCAGTACGCGCAGCTTTAGCAATAACGGCAGCTACGTTCTTGTCAAACGTGTATGCCAAAGCGTTGCCCATCTCTGCTGAGAACTGGGAGCGCACGTCATAGTGGTTCTTGGCTTCATCAATATCAGCCAGGAATACTGAACTGATTAGCTTGTCGTCAATGTTGACGGTAGCTTCAGCAACCTTTTGTTGGGTGCCGATGATTTGGTTGCCAGGTGTGTGGTAGGTAGCTGAGTTCACACCAATGATGGGGAACGAAGCAGTTTTACCAGAGCTAATAGTGCGAACCTTGTGAAGGGCTTCAAACACTGTTGACTTACGGAAAGCGGTAAGGACTTCACCAGCCCATACCTTAAGGAACATAGCGTTGTCGCCAGCGAACGAGCCGCCGCCAGCGTTGTTGATTAGACCTAAGCGTGTTGCATCAAAATTGGGAGCAGCCATTAGTTTTCTCCTAGAGAAGTTGGGTTAGGTTTCCCCGACCTTAACTCCTTTCACTGGGGGTGTCCGTCGCAACGGGCCGTCGATCAATGAGTGGGTCTAGGTGCTAAAAGCATAGATCATAAAAAAGGCCCCGGTAACCCAGGGCCAAATAATTAAAAGACCTTAGATCTACTGAGCTTGGCTTCTACTTTCTTTCTATAAGCTGGATCTTTGTGGTACTTAGGATCACTCATCGCTTCCACAACTTGTGCTGTGGATTCAAATACATCGCCTTCAGAACGTGGTGTACGACCACCTATCAGCTTAGGTTCACGGCCATTAGCACCAGTGTACCTACTGTAAATACCAGCAGTAGCCAACCTAACAGCTGGCAATGGCTGGGTATTAACAATGGAATTGTAAGCAGCAAGATCTTCTGCGCTTAGGTTTTTAGAAGCCCACTCAGCCATGGCTGCGTACTCAGCTTCGCCACCAACACTGGCTTTTACTTCATTGATCTGCTGCATAGTCAATGCAGAATCCTTAGCAGCTTGATAGTTCAAGCCAGCTAGGTAGGCATCAACCATTTCTTTATTGAAGCCAGCCTCATCCAGTTGGCTGTAGTCGTCGGTGGTAAGTTCACCCGACTGCTGCCACCTGTTGTTCATATCAGAGAAGTCAATCTCTGCTTCTTCAAGGCGGCTGCCAACTAGATCGCCATAAATCTCTTTAGCTGACCGTGACTCTGGCTCTGACTGCGCCTCACCTTCTTCAACCTCTTCGGCTGCTTCAGGTTCTGGCTTGCCTTGGCTTAACTTGTTCTGTAATTCCTTGTAGCCTTTCTCTAATTCTTCTACTGACTTGTACTTACCAGCCAATAGCAACTCTTCTTCAGTAGCCTCTTCGCCTGAGTTAGCTTCAAGAAAAGCAATGTTGTCAGCCGAAAGAGCAGGTGATCCTTCGGTTCTGATGGTAACTGGGTCGGGCATGGTGGTTAGTTAATAGTGATTTCTTGAGGGCCGTTGATTGTTACTACAGGCTGAGCACCTGAAGCAATAGTAGATTCAAACTGAAGAGGTTCAGTAATGATGATCTCTTCAGACGGGGGAACCGGGGGCAATAGCTCCTTCCCCAGCAGGCAGTTGTTGCTGTCCGGCGGGGTCGGGGAATTGATTGGGTATTCCTTCGTCGTTTGGTTGCGGGCCATAAGGTGATCCTTCCTGGGTGTAGTTGTTTACTAGGTTGGCAAGGGCAGGAGACTTCATGCCTTGCGCCACCATTGCCTGTTGTTGCTGTTGCACCATCTGTTCATTAGCAGCAGCCGCTTCACCATCCAGTTGTTCTTTCGTCTTAACCAAGTTGGTAGTGTCGATAGATTCACTGTTGGCTAACCGGCGTAATGCCTCGTCTACATTAATGTATTTCTGCAATACGTCTGGCCCTAATACCTGGCCGACAGTAGTAATAAAATCAACCAGCTTGTTGCGATCATCACCACGACCAATAGCTTCAAGGCCAGTAACTGGCTTAGGATTAACTAAGGCTTTACCACCATCACCTTTAGGGAAAGCTGGTAGCTTGCGTTGCTTACGCATGACATGCATCAAGCGACGCACCAGTGGTAGCTGTAGCTCTTGAGTAAGGATTGAATACAAGCCACCAATACCAGCCTCTAGTTCTTGACTCATGTATCGGATCTCTTGTGCTGTTACCCGTTCACCTGGCCGTTGGATAGCAGTGTTCAACAAGAAAGCAAACTGCAACCGACCTTCAATGCGATCAATCACACTGTTAGCAATGCTTAGGTCTTGTGACTTTTGGCTTTGGATAACAGTTACATCAGTTGCATTACCTTGAATGATTGATCCGTTAGCAGCATTAGCCAGGGTGCGTGGTCGAGTGGTGCCATTGGGATTAACAAGGAACAAAATCTTGGCTGCTGCTGCACTGCCTTCCAGCACTGCTTGGTATAAAGCTTCAAGGGCTAGCAGGTCACCGTAGTATTCCTCGACATAACCACGGCCATACTCCTCGCCATCTACCCGGTTAAACCGCAGTGGTATCCACGGTGATACATCGGTATCACACATGCCATGGGTGCCTGGGATTTCCTTGCCTTTTGCTTCTTGATACCAATGCACTTTGTCGTTTTCATATTCGATATGGGTGTATAGCTTCAGTGTCTTCTGGCTGCTGTATCCCTCGCTGTCATCGTCATCAGCGTTTGCTGCCTCTAAAAAATCTGCAGGTAATACTTCAGGGTAGACCTCTTCTTCCACCACAATTTCTATGACATGACCCATTGGATCACGACACAGTGCATAACGGTTTAAGTGGATAACACGGAAGCCATCTTCCGCTACATATAGCAAGACGTTGCCACCAACCAATAGATGTTTGAATGCTTCGTGCATAGAAGCCCGGCCATTAGCCGTCTCCATTGCAGTCATCACTGCATGTTCAACATTTACTAGGGCGCTATCAAATTCAGCCTTGATCTCAGGGCCACCTTCAGTAGCCCGTAACACCAGGTCGTCAATCTCTAACTTAAAGAACGCTGAGTTAGGCGGGAACAGGGTGATCAGTAACTTACTGGCCAAGTAGTTAACACCTCTTGCCCCAAGAGATTGGTATGGGGTCTTGAGTGTGCCGCGATCCTTCTCTCCTGCGTCAGGTATCAAGGTTGGGATGGTGACTTTACTGCAATCCCTAGCCCGCTGTAGGTACGCATCACGGCTAGTGACCAGGCGTTGATACCTGGCTGCAGCTGTAAGCCCCTCCTCGTCATCGCTATAGGGTTTCGGCTGGCGATCTACGTTGCTGGTCAGCTTTAGATCCATCACACACTAGGAATAGATAACCCACCAGTACCACCAGCTACATCAGTACGCAACTTACGGCGGCCCATACCTTTACGAATACCAGACGGGGTGGTGGCCTGAGCATTCTCTAAAGCAGGTGCTGCTGTTGCTGCTGACTCAGCTGGTGGTGGTGGTGGTGGTGCTGTTTGAATTGCTAGCTGCTCTGCATACTGCTGATCCATGCGTTGTTGCTGCTGGTTCTGGGCAACGATGCGGTTGTTTTCGCGTTGCATATCAGCTGCCTGTTGATACAGCATTGCTTTTTTATCTGGCTTTGGAGCACCACCAAAACACATGGGTTAATCCGCAAGGTTGTCTTGTTGCTCAATGTAGATGGCTTGCAACATTCGCACAACCTGTCGTTGGCCAACGTTAAACCATATCTTACGCTCATCATCATCAAGACTAGGGCACCGCTCTGGTATCAAACGGTTCAGCATGACAATCAACGCTTCATCAATCGGTGGCCACAAGTGATCATCCATAGCTAATCATTTGATTTGGTTCCCATAGTCGCACAGCGTTAGTGTCCTCGTTGTAGTCACCATCACGTAGGATGCGAGCCAGCCTGGCATTAAGCAAAGCATCAGCAAAACCAAGGCCAGCTTTCTTATAGGCCGCGATTACTAGCGCCCACATCTCAGGCAAATTCTTGGCGCCATCTAATACCTTGGCTGCTGTCTTAGGGCCACAGCCTTTAATGCCAGGGTAGTTATCACTGACATCACCAGTCAGAGCTTGCAACATCCAGTTCATGTTGGCCTCTTGCTCAGTAGTAACGACCAGCTCGTCATCTACTAACAACCGACCAGGCACAGTGCGCATATCTTTATCAATGGCCACCATGATGGGGTCTGGGTACTGGCCGCCAGTCATTAGCAACCCCAGCACATCGTCACCCTCCAAGCCCGGCAGTGTTCTGGTGGTGTAGCGCGTATGTATCCATTCTCTTGTAACCTTAAGGGCCAGCGGCTTGCGCTTACCAACGCGATTAGCTTTGTAATCTTGATACAACTCAGACCTAAAGGATGGATAGTCCGATAGGCACATAACTATTTGATCATCACCCGTTAATTTTTTCCAACCATTTACCTTGCTGCCAATAAAATCCTGCACATCAACTGGTTCTGAATGCAAGGTATGAATCCATTCATCCCAACGAACTTCAGTTTCGCAAGCGCAACATGCTGCATAGAGCAGCCAATCAGCATCAATCAATAGAGTCATGGTTTCCTGTGGTGATGTAGGTAATAGATCCTTTAAGAGTAAAGGTGGATTGAGTCCGGCTTTCATTAAAGCCATGGCCAACAGCTTCAGCTGGGATCGGCACCTCTGCTGTGTACCAACGATGATCACATGCGGTACACACACGTCGCCTGATAATGGTGTTATCCATTGGGTCAGTACGAGTGTGAGAAGCGCGGACGTTTTTGTTATCGCCGCAACTAGGGCATTGCATAATTACATTCCAAAGTAACGGGACATAGGGACAGTCAACCTGCCAGTAACCGAGTCGTATAACAGCTTGTCACATGTACCAGTCTCACCACTAAAGCGATTTTTTAGTACACGCAACTGCAGTTCATTGCGTTCACTTATCTCCCCTTGCTGGTTACGTTCAGCGCCGATCACCATATCGCTGAGTTGCGCTATGGCATGGCTACCACGTAAGTGGCCAAGGCTAGTTTGCTGGCCCTCTTCATGGCCGCGACCTTCTGGTCGTTTGAGATGCGACACCAGCACAATGCCAATACCGCTCTGCTCTACCACCTGTCGTAACCGGGTGCAGGTCACATCAATGGCACGGCGTTCATCCAACTCAGTTAAACCACTAACCACAATGGTTAAGTGATCGAGGATTACAACGTCTGCTCCTTCACCATCAGCTAGGTATCGGATCTTATTGATTAAATGCTCAGGGTCCATGCTGCCAAAATGGTCATACAAATAGCAGCGACCACTGCCAAATAAATTATCAAAGCTATCTCTCATCTCTTCCTTGGTGGCAAGGGTTGGATCAAGGTGGATAGGTTTGTTTAGTTCAATACCAACCAGCCCCTGCATGGTGCGCTTGATTGATTCCTCTAGTGCTATGTAGCCCACCTTCATGCCGTTACGAAGGAAGTGGTGTGCCCACTCTCTACATATAGAAGACTTGCCGATGCCACTACCAGCGCAGAGGGTAACCATCTCACCTTTCCTAAAGCCCCTGGTCATACGGTTTAGGTCTGGCCATGGATATGCACAAGCAGCCCCAGCTTGTGGTTTGATCAGCTCCTCCCACATCTCAGACGCATTAACAATCCCATCAGGGCGAGATGGAGTGGCCTTCCATAGCAGGTCTCTGAGTAGGTCGCCCTCCCCATTGACCAACATTTCGTTGGCGTCCTTACGTGGCAAGTGACAAATAGCAGCCTTACCTAAGGGCAGGATTGTTAGTGCATCTGTTGCTGCCTTAGTACCAGGTTCATCACTGTCGAAACAAAGAACGATTCGGTTGAACTGGCTAAGCCATTGCTGGTTAGCAGCCAGGTATTTCTTGGCCGACTGTGCTCCATTTGGCAGTGAAACAACTGGGAACTTATTGCCTTGCACCTGGCTAACCGACATAGCGTCGATCTCACCTTCGGTAATAACAACAAATAGCTGGGCACCACCACCAATACCTTGGCGCCATAGGTGTTGACCCCATAGCTGGATATTGCTGGTGTCACCTAACCATTGAAACCGTTTGTCTTTATCTCGTATGTGTTGGGCGCATACATTACCCTGCTGGTTGCGGTACTCAGCTACCTGTACTGATTGGCCACGGTGTTGGGCAATGCCATAACCAAAGTGCTTAGCTGTTGTCTCAGTGATACCTCTCTTTGCTAATCCTTTAATTGAGGTGAACTCTATTAACGGACTGAGGGGGGGCGGTAATGGTTGGATGGGTTGCACTGGCTTATCTTTTGCTGGTTGGATTTGGTGGCCACAACCAAAGCAATGGCTATGGCCGTCGTCATAGACAGCGAGGTTGTTCCTGCTGCCACAAGCAGGGCACGGGTCATGCCGCAGGAGTTTGGATGGCATCGGTAAACCAGGTGGTGGGGATGTGGCCTTGGCACCATGGGAAACCATGGCGTTCAGCCCATTGCCAATAAGCAAGGGACTTAGGTGCCTTAGATAATTTCACTTGTGCATTCTGGAAACACAAGCGAATGTCTAGCAATGGGTACTGGCTTTTAACAGCCAGCATCTTGCGCCGATCATCAGAGCTGAAGTGCCCTTTGGTTTCTACTATTACGCCATTAGGCAAGAAGAAGTCAGGGGTGTAGGTAGCCCTGATTGTGTAGCCAAAGCTTCGTGCTTCGTATCGACAATCAAGGCCACGTTTAACAAGGGAGGCAGCGACTGCTGCCTCGTACTTGCTGCGAAACCTAGAAGTCGGCTTCGTCTGCAGCGATGGGTTCTGCATCCCAGGGGACGGCAGCTGGCGCTGTTGTCGAGGCGCCGCCTGGCGTCCAACCTTTCTCTTCGCCAAAGCCATGGCTGCTACCGCTACCGCCGGACTCAACCAACTTAATGATCTGAACAGCTTGCAACCGTAGGGTCACACCTGCCCCTATCACCGGGGTATAAAACGGTGAAGCTTGAAACGCCACCTTGCCTGTAGTGCCAGACCATAAGCCAGCTACTGAATAGCGATCAGTAACTGGGTTACCTTTGGCATCAAACAACGCAGGCTTACGTGCCCAACTCTTACCGTCACGATCAACACCGCTAGCTTTACTCTTAGCTTTTAAAATAAGTGCAGGCATCCCATCAATTTCTTCAAAGCGCCAAGGTAAATCGGTCAACTTAAACTTAGTGGTGGGTGCTTGTGCTTTTAATGAAGCCTTGTGTTGCTCCAAGAATTTATCTAGGTCTTCAGCTAAACGGATTGCTTCTGGATCAGACGCATCCATTACAGCTATCACCTCATACATCCCTTCTGGGTGGAACTTAGTGTCAGGTTCAACCAGCTTTGGATACTGAAACTTAGCAACAGGAGTGGTGAATTTTTCTCCTTTAATCAAGATGAAGTTCATGTGATGAAGTAAGTGGAATGGCGGACAGTGTTTGGATTTAGTGTGCCTAGTTCTGGACCAGGCAAGATTGAATCAGCTACCTCAGATGGCAACTGTTTAGTTAGCTGATCGACTATACCCTTGAGTACATCACGGCTATAAAGATCAGCAAATGTATTGCGTACTGAATCACGCAACACAGCCATCTCGGCGGGGGTCGTGGCAAAGCAATCATGAATACCTCCAAGGTTTGTAATGCCCTTTGCAAAAGCATCGAGCGTGGTGAATGCCATGTGACTGGCATCCAATGAGTGGATAACATTAGGGCTAAGCCCTGTACCCATACGTCTAGGATCTAACCCTCTCTCTTCTAAGCCAGCAGTAAACCTTAGCGATACATTAGATAGGTATCGCAAGGTAATTACTGTGCCCTTCATATCAAGGTAACCTTGAGTAATAGGTAACCCGGCTGGATTAGTCCACTGTAGTTTGATCTCATGCTTGCCAGCTAAATTACCTAACCGTTTAAACCATTGCATTGCTTCTTTTGCTGGACCTATAAACATATAGGTCTGTTGGCATAGGATTGTGGTTAGGTAATGCACTGCCGCCATAGCACCAGCTTTAAATTTCCAATTGTTTATACCGTACAATTCAGCTGTCCGATCAAAGGCCCAGCGTTGGACGTGATCAAGGATTGATGTACGACCAGCGCTATAAGGTACTGTCATTACTACAGGCTTAAGCAGGCTGCGATCAGGTTGTAATTGCAACCATGACTGAGCGTGTTCGTTACCATCAGCAGCATCGACACGCAGTATGGACAGCACCTCGTTTAATACAACGCTATATATATCTTGCGGCTTCTCACTACTAGCTAGATTAACTAGCTTGCCCATCTCTTCACACCTCAGCAACGCTGAGTAATGTTGGATGCCAGAGCAGGTGCAGTCGAGCACCACTGGCAGGCAACACACATAGCCATAGCCATGTTGTTTGAACTGCTGATAGGTACGGCAGAAAGAAAGGAACTGCCATGGGTCAGCAGCCCCAGTCCAGAACACAGCGTTACGCCATGGGTCAGCACCTGCCACCATGATCTGATCGTGATGTTGTTTAACCCAATCTGTTCTGGCCTGCCAAGTCAGCTTGCTATGGCCATACATGTTGGCACCATGTATGTATAACCAGCTGGCCTCCTCTGCTGTAGCTATAGGTTTACCCTCAGCAAATAGCAGCAGCGATCTACCTATATCATTAGTCTGTGGGTTAAGAAATGGGGGGCGATAGTAATACCTACCCCTAAAATCTATCTGAGTTGGGAAGTATATGCTGTCGTAGCTAGCCATGCGGTTAGCTATCCATAACTGCTTAGCTGTAGCGACACGTCGGTTAATAGACTTGTCGTTCTTCTCATGCAGTATGCGAGCGTTGAACTTCCATTGCCTTACATCTTCATGGTCATCAGGTAAATGCTTAGGGTAGGGTGGAATAGGATAACCTTCACGGGGTAATAGCCTGCCAATAGATAAGCTTTGATCCCATGCAAATTGCAACTGTTCCAACACCCATTTGTTTACCCGCCATGGCACTGCTTGTTGTAAGTTAGCAGCCTTAATGAATGGCTCACCCCCTGTTACACCTAGCGGGCTAGCATCTTTAGTTAGCTTACTGTTGGGTATGCTAGTTAAGTAGCCACCTTCTAGGTCTTTATCCCATGGCCGTGGTGGCACAACCATAGGTAAAGCAAAGGGACACAACAACTTACCTGCTGTTATCACATCATTGATAAACTCTATGCACTTAGGTGAAGGTGATACAACATAAGGGCTGCGGCCACCTTCACGCGCAGTTTTTAGTATGATCATCCCTGTTAATTCAGCGATGTGCATAACTAACCACACGCCTGTCGTTACCTTCTCTCTTGTTGTCCATTCGTCTGTTGCCTTCATGCGTCTTATATCCTGCATCTTTTGTTTATAGGTACTGCGTATCTTTTCGTGGGTAATCATCTCCCACTTACTAGCACGGGCCAGCATAGTTTCAATCCATAGGCGTTCACCTACTAATCGACCCAGCTCTACTAACTTGTTCCCCTTTTGGATACTATCCACGACACAGCGCATAGCCGTAGCTGCTGTTTTATGTGGCGCTAACAGTAGAAGGGGTTGCATGTGAGCATAGCCAGGGCCAGCCTTGCCTTCTTTCATTCGACGACGTGTGTCTCTAATTACTTGCACTAAAGGTTTGATACCCAGCTCAGTTAAAGCTTCGCCGTATTGGCTAAGCGATTCCATGCCACGTTCTTGCCGTCTGTTATTAACAAAGGCATGACGATCAGCACCCAGCTGAAACATCTCACGCTCTAGTGCAAGCTGCTCCTCAATGGTTGACATTAGGTTGCCGACCTAACCGCCAACCTGCATGGAATGCAGTGCTTAAGGTATCCCTTAATGCTTCTCTAGTTTCTCTGCTAAAGGTCAGCATCCACCGGTCAAATTCAGAATCCCGTAGTGCATTGCTGTTCTCACAAGCAGGACGATCAGGGACATAAGTCCAGTGTGTAGTGTTAGGCATGTGCGGTGAGGCAAAGCCACCTACATACCAGCCGAAACCTTCAGCAAACCACAGCACCTCGCCTGAAGCGTTGGCTTGTGTCTTTGCAGGCATGGTGGTGGCTGAGTACATATCCTCAGCTGGTGGCTGGTATGCCTCGGCAATAGTGCTAGTCATTGGTTTTTCGTTGGGGGTGGGTGGTGTTGAATTTTTGTAGCTGATCCCATGCTGCATCTGTTTGCTCCTGCATCCGCAGAGATAAGACAACTGCGTCGTGATAATTAGCTACTAATAACTGGCGTTGATCCTCGATCAGTTGGTTCATGCTGCCTCTGGCCCTGGGTCAGTGAACCTAGCAGCCTCAGCTCGATCTCTCCTGCCTGTTTCAGTCAGGGTGTAGCCACCGTGGAAAGGGCGTATCAATCGAGCGTGATGCAGGATCTTTAACTGTTCAAGCACAGCGTCGTGATACCAGATCTTATCTCGTGTAAGGAAAGGCATCCGGCATTTAAGTTCCAATTGCTTTGCATCAATCGGGCTGGGGTACACAGCAGCTATCTGGTTAAGCAACTCATTACGTAGGGTTGCCATTGCTTGGCTGTCATTCACTTACTACTACCCCCTTGGTGACTGAAGGAAAAGGGAGTTCAACCTCAACCCAATGTACGTGGATGTTGTCTGAAATAAAGTTAGCTGCGTCTTTTAATAGGTGACGTGCATCTTCAGCCATCTCATACCGTGTGGTATTAGATGAACCGATAGCTTCCCATTCACCCCATTCATTAATTGCAATAGCAACACTGCATACTGCAACGCTTGGCATCTCCATAGTTAGTGGTGCAGTGGTGGGTACAGCCGTGGCTGCGATGCAAGCATGGCACACCCACTGGCGTGTGTCAGTTTAGCTGCAGCTTTTCTTAATGGAGGTACACATTCATGGAGGTACACATTCATTAACCCCCCCCTCCTCCCGGGCTGGGGCTGGCGCTGGCGGATCGAGGGGGGCTGGCGGATCGAGGGGGGCTGGCCTTGGTGGATCGAGGGGGGCTGGCCCTAGCTGTGGTTCTAGCTGTGGCCCTAGCTGTGGCAGGGTATTGGCGCCCATTAAAAAGGCCCCATTGCTGGGGCCTCTGGTGGTGGTGGTTTAGTCGGGTAACGGTTGGCCCTGGCCCTGCGGGAACAGGTAGGTGGGCCGCTGTGCTGGTGGTTCTGGCACCTGTGCTAGTAGGTGCAACATTGCTAGCCACCAGACGGAACAAGCGGCAAGAATGGCCCAGGTGGTGCGGGTCATACCTGCACCTCTGGGTTAGTGGTGCCGGTGATCAGATCAGCCGCAGCCCTGGCCTTTGAGAGGATCTTAAACAGCTGCTTAGGCTCAGCTCTCAGGATCTGCGCCCAGTGTTTGAGATAAGCGGCGTGATTGGTGAACTCACTGCCAACTTGTAACCGGTAGCAGATCAGAACAGCGGCAAGCTCTGCTATTAGTTCTTCTAACGCGTAAGCCTTGGCGCTTTCGGTGTGGCTAAGCATGGGCCTATCAAGCCTTGAACTGTGGCCTGTGCTGTGTGCCTGCTCGTGGGCCCAGGTCGCAGCGAATGCCTCGCGGTTGATAAATGAATCAGCCGGTGGCATGGTGATCTGATCACGTGTCGGGCTATAGCTAGCGCGGCACCCCTCAAAGGTGGTCGTTACTTCCCATGCTTCGAGCACTGATTCGGCAGCCTCCAACCTGGCAGCTGGTGCTGGTGCAGGGCCTAGCCCTAGCGCTGCTTTGATCGCGGCATCTAGCGCAGCTTGGCTTTCCTCGGTGGCACCCTGCAAATCTGCCGCATTAAATACGGCTACCGCTTTGAATGAAACCCAAGCACGGGTTACATCCGCCGGCTCGCCACCCCCTACAGGTTCGACCTGGTCGGTATAGCTGTTGAGTTGTGGCCGGATTATCCGGCAGGCTTTAGTCCCCTTGCGAGGCCACCAGCCCAACGGTTTGCCCTGCCCAGCTCCTAACCACAACGGCATCGAATGCCCCCGGCTCAGGCTGCCAAGTTCTAGCAGTAAAGGGTTAGAGCCTGAGTATTCGGCCCCGGTAACAAGGTTTCGGTGCTGGCCCTGGTGCCCGTGCCATTCACGCCGCCATGGTGGCAGCTCGGCAGATTCCATCAGTGCCACTAAATCAGCGGCTAGCTGTTCCTCTGGTGTGGGCCCGTCGTAAGTCTTGCGGGCCCTGGTGCTGGTCTTGGTGGTGGTGGTCATTAGAAGCCCCCCTTAATGGTGGTAGCTGTTGAGTTGTTTGAATCCCATCCCAAACCCTTGCCATACATAGCCTCAAGGCCATCCCTTACGGCGCCATAGGTGCCGAAGTAATCGAGCTCCTGATCTGATTCGACCTTGGCTAGGTCGTTGGCTGCTGATAGCAGGGCGCTACGTATGCGCAGCCAGTCAAACTGTGATAGTTCCATTGTGTTCCTGTGGTGGTGGTGCTACCCAATGAGGGCAGCAGATAAGCAGGGCCCTGGGCCCTGCCTACTTGCTGGCTTCAAACGGCGGAACCATCCCAATTGGCATAGCGGCCTTGATTGATTACGTGGGAGGGCGCCCCCTCTAGCCAATCCATGGGGCAGACCTCCTGACAAGCACTAATAGCCCGCTGTGCTAACCAGCTAGGCCGGGCTGTGGTTAGCCCTGCCGCTGTTGCATTGCACCAGTTCCAGGCCTCTAGGTATCCGCTGAAGGGGTAATGGCCCCAACGTGCTGACCTCTCACAGCTTCGGTTGTGAGCCCTAGCTAGGTATCGGGTGAGGGTGCCCAATTCCATGGGCCCCTGTTGTGCTGCGTGGTTGGGGTTAGCCATCACAGGCCCCCATCGGCGTCGCTGAATTGATCCTCATAGAGCTTGGGCTCAATGTTGTGATAAAGCGCCTCGTATTCATCCACTTCGTCCTGGCAAAAATCGGTCAGGTCATCCCAGCAGTAGAAGGGGTAACTTTCCTCCCCGTATGCGTCGAGCAGATAAAAGGCCCAGGCCTGTTCATCGGTGCAATAGCGCCAAACAATGCTATAGCCCGTGGCCTCCTCAACCCTGTTGGCGTAAGCCTTGCGGGCTGGCGATAGGTCTCGAGCCGTGGCCCGTGTTGCTGTGATTGTCATCTGGTTTCCCGTGGTGGTGGTGAATAGCGCGAGCGGTGAAGGGTCACCCCGCTTGCTGTATTGATTTTAAGCACCCGTTGGCGTATGTGGTGGGTAGCTGCAACATTTCGTAAGGTTTGCACTAGCCAGCCCCCAGCAGCCCTGCAGTTTGCCCATGCCAACCCGCTGCCCTGCCCCTGCCCCTGGTGGTTTGCCAATGCCAACCTTGAGCACTGGTGCGGTGACACAGCCACCCGCAACCCCGCCCAGGCCCCACCCATGCCGACCCTGGCCAGCTGGCGGCCCTGTCCAAGCCTGAGCAACTGCCTTGAACACAGGTACGCAGGCCCTGCCCTGCAAGGGTTCTCCTGCCCTGCCGTGGCCACCCTGGCCAGCATTGGACAGGCAGGCCCCCCCTGGCCCGTCTGCAGGGCGCCCGGGCAACCCCCCAGGGGGGTAAGGCGGCCCCGGACACTATGCGTAAGCCCCAGAGATTTAGGCAACAAAAAGCACCCCTGGCCAACCCCCGGCCAACCCCCGGCCAACCCCCGGCCAACCCCCGGTTAACCCCTGGCTAGTACGAGTGAGTCTTAGGTAACTCGTACTAATTCCGGGTTAGCGAAAACAGCGCAAAAAAG
>Ga0214921_10001486_pt1 | contig 39862 bp, 38 predicted proteins | sample LL1505_MetaG_FD_177992 | JGI IMG/M metagenome (GOLD analysis project Ga0214921, IMG submission 177992) | Freshwater microbial communities from Lake Lanier, Atlanta, Georgia, United States - LL-1505 | ecosystem: Environmental > Aquatic > Freshwater > Lake | place: USA: Georgia | collected...
ATTTATACTGTGTATAAGGCAGATGTTAAAGCGATTCAAAACCTTGCAGATATTGCGATGAAACTACAAGCAGGTGGCATAACAGTTCCTGGTACTATGACTATAAAGAATACATTAAATGTTGAAGGTATTGCAGAAATTACTGGTGCTACTAACTTAGCATCCAAACTAAATGTAACAGGTGCTACTAACTTAGCATCCACACTAAATGTAACAGGTGCTACTGACTTAGCATCCACACTAAATGTAACAGGTGCTACTAACTTAGCATCCACACTAAATGTAATAGGTGATATTACAGGTAAAACTATAAAAGAATTACAAGATAAAGTTGCTGCATTAGAAGCAAATATACAGACATGTGTAAAAATTGGTGATAGGATTCGTATTGGAGATGGGCATAATAATTTTTATATTGGTTCTGATTGGAAAATAAAAATACATGGTGGTGGTGAGGAGGGTCCTTATGGTGATCAATGGGTTATAAGCAGAGTATAAATGAATATAAAATATAATTGTTAAAAATCTTCCGTCATATTAAAACTGTCTTCGCGTGTCTTGTTCATTACTGATGATTTTTGATATTGTGTTGGTCTTGCTTCAAAGAAATTTGTCTTACCTTCCATAGAAATTTTTTCCATAAAGTCAAATGGGTTCTTTACATTCCAAATTTTATTATAACCCAATTCAACAAGTAATCTATCTGCAACATATTGAATATAAACTGTCATTGAGTCTTGATTAATACCAAGTAAAGCACAAGGTAAAGAGTCGCAAATAAATTCTGTTTCAATCATAACAGCATCTTTAAACATTAGGTGTATATCTTTTTCAGGAACTCTATTTTTTATCATTGAATATAATAGGATCGCAAAATTAGTGTGCATTCCTTCATCTCTCGCAATCAATTCATTAGATGCACATAATCCAGGCATAACATTTCTTTGTTTTAGCCAAAAAATGGAACAGAAACTACCTGAAAAGAAAACACCTTCAACAATTGCAAATGCAATTAATCTGTAGGCAAATGGTTTATCTGATTCGATCCATTTCATTTGCCATTCTGCTTTTTTTGCAATACAAGGGAAATGTAATAATGCATCTAATAATTTGGTTTTTTCATCAGCATCTCTGACAATATTATCAATTTGTAATGAATACATCTCGCTATGAATATTTTCCATCATCATTTGATAATTATAGCAAACTATTGCCTCTCTAATCTTAACATCTTTACTAAACCTCTCGCCTATATTAATATTTACAATAGTATCAGATGATGAGAAAAATGCCAATACATGTTTAATAAAATATTGTTCATTAGAAGATAGTCTTTTAAAATCATCCTCATCTTTAGATAAATCAACTTCTTCTGCAGTCCAGAATGATGCTTGTTGTTTTTTATAGGACTCCCATATAGAGGGATTTTTAATTGGATACACCGTCAAACGATTATTTTCAGGGTTTGTAAGATATTCATCTTCATCAGTTTTATCATTTACCAGGAGAATATTTTTAAACTTCTTGTCTAATTGCATTATAATAGTTAAATATTTTGTTTAATAATTTTTTAAATCAATTTTTATATATATTTTTTTCACTTATATATTAATAATGAATTTTAATAATAAAAACCCTAATTTAGTAGATGAAAAAATAATTAAATATCATCTTAATAAATTATATAATAATAATTTAAATTCACATATGATAGGCGGTAATCCCAAACCACTATTACCTAATCCTATTATACCAAATATACAACAATTATCTTATGGATTACCACCTTTACCAAAAGATATCAATATACCTCAGAACCCACCCCATCCAATACAACCAATGCAAATACCACAACAACCAATGCAAATACCACAACAACCAATGCAAATACCACAACAACCAATGCCAGTACCACAACAACCAATGCAAATACCGCAACAACCAATGCCAGTACCACAACAACCAATGCCAGTACCACAACAACCAATGCCAGTACCACAACAACTAATTCAATTACCGCAACAACAAGGAATGCTACCGCAAAATTATATGTACATGCAACCTGAGCAACCCCCAAATTTTTTTATGAAAATATTTTTATCATTGAAGAATTACTTAATAGAATTTATTAAAGAAAATTATGGTTTTGTATTAATAATAACATTATTAATAATATTATTATATGTTAGATATATAGAAGTTTCAAAAAAAAAGGAAAAATATAAAAATAATATTTAAGAAAATATTATAATAAATAGTTATAATGAATAGTTATTTTAGCGAACAATTTCTTACTTATTTTAATAAATTTGTAGATCAACTTAAAGTATTTTATACTGACGACACTGTTATTAGCATATTAACATTAGTAGGAGAGTCGTTAAATGATACAAAATTAAATTTAGGTCATAATTTTGTGTCTAATGTGTCAGATGAATTATTTGAGTTATTTCTTCAATCTAAATTAAAAGTATTCTCGCATAAAAATGACAATACAAAAAAATTTTCAGAAAGTTTATTTGGGTCTAATTTGGCATTAAAACAAATATTAAATAATCAGACAGATGATATTAAAAAAACTATTTGGGCATATCTACACGTATTATATTTATATGGTTATTTATTATTACCAATGGAACAACAAAATGAAGAAAGAGTAACTAAATTATCTAAATTATTAGACATATTGGATGTTAGAAATCTAACTAATAATGTTGATATTAATTCTAGAATTTATAATTTGCTAAATGTTGAAGTGAATGATGATACTAAATCTATGATTGATGATATAGTTAAATCTTTCAATCCTCTATTAGAAGGTAATAACCCAAATCCATTAGCAAATATTATGCAAATTAGTCAAACCATATCATCTAAATATTCAGATAAGATAAATAGAGGTGATATTGAACTTGATAAGATAATGAATTCTATTAAAACAAAAGTACCTGGTATGGAAGGGATTATAAATAATTTCACAAATATGAAGAAAAATAATAAACCTAAAAATAAGATTATTATTGATCAAGATTATAGTACTTCAAATGTTGAAGTTGGAGAAGCTGAAAATGACAGTAAAAGTGATTTTAATATTGGCAAAATATTAAAAGCTGCTGATTCATTAGGATTAGTTCCCAATATGAATAACACCGATACAACAAATACACAAACCACAGCACCGACTGGTATGCCAGATATGTCTCAATTAATGAATATGTTAGGTAAATTACAAAATGGAAACATTACTGATTTAGATAAAGAATTTAGCAATATGGGTTTAGATATGAATGCATTAAATAAAGAATTAGAAGCTGTAATGACCCCATCTAATTAGATAGATCTAATAACTTCAATATCATCATCACTTTTTTTTTCTTCAATTTTAATAAACTGATTTTTTTTATTAGCTAAAATTTGTCTAATATTAATAGGTTTATTATATTCTCTTTTAATATTTTGTTCTTTATTTTTTTTTATATTATTATTAATAAATTTAATAGGTGGAAAGCCGTACATATTAATAATAATAAGAAATTAATTATTATTAAAAAAAATTAACTATAATATTAGTACCAGTATTAATATTGTTTTTATCTATATTATTATCATTATTTATAATACCAATAGTTTTTATATTTTTATAAAAGTGATTGATATTACAACATTTTCCTTTATTTGGACATTTAAATTTAATATATTCAGAATCATCTATATAATTTACAAAATTATTATATAATAGTCTGTGAAGCGCATATTTCTTTTTCCTAAAAAAAAAATTAATATAAGACTTTGATTCATCGTGTTTAATAAAAGTAATATAACCTTTCCATAAAGAACATTCATTACCAAAAATAGAAGTATTTAAATATTTGGACATTCTTTTAAGATCATTATAAGATAACTTTTTATCAATATGTACATCTTTTCTCTGATTATTTATTAATTCGCATAATATATTACTTGTATTATTTGTACTTATTGCCATTAATATAATAATATATAAAAAAATTATTTATAAAAAGTAAATTGACGAAATTCTATTTGGTATTGTAGTAGATCCATCAAAATCAAATTTTATAAAAATATTATTTTTATTAGATATAAATTTCTCAAAATTTTCTGGTTTAAAAATAGTTTCACCATTATTGAATATATATTTTATATTATAATAGTTATCATATACAATAATTGGTATATTAATTATTTTACTCAAGACAGACAATTCCATTGTTCCATTTGTATTAACTCCCAATTTTCTAAATTTATTTAATGAAGAATTGAAGAAATTTTCATTTGCAGAATTAATATTTATTATATTATTTTGCATATACTCAATAATATTTGCTTTTAATAGGTAGGTTAATTTTGTCTGCAATTCACTAATATAACCCAAGTTTCGAGAATCATTATCATATAATTTATTATTAACCCAGTAATAAGAATTTGCATATGCTCTTATAATAGAATCTGCATTTGGTACAATCTCTTGAATCGCCTTATCGCCTATTATTGATAACTCCTTATCCTCATTATCATCATTTTCTATATTTTTTATTTTTCTTTTACCCAATATGGGGATTGTATTATTTTCAAATAATTCTATTAAAACTTTATTAATATTATAATTAGATGCTTTTATAATTTTCTGCCCACTCCTATTTGTATATTCATCCTGTCTAATTACATCCGATACATAATATTCACCTTCCTCAATAATTTCTTTAAATTTAATGCTATTTTGTATCATTTCCTCGATCACTTTATTAACAAAATCAAAAGCCATTGAATCAAGCAACTGAAATTTACAGGTATCATTTTTCCACAAACAATGTAAATTGGTAGAACATTTCTTTTCAGTTGTATTTATTTTACAATAATCTCTAATATTATGAAGAACATAATCTTTAATATTTGGTATTGTATTTACAATAAATGCCATATTATCATCTACTTTATAATCAGTTGATAATTTTTTATTAATAATACTTAGTAGAATTTTTTTCAATTCAAACTTTTTATCAACTTTATTTATCTTGTCGCTTCTAACAAGTGTTATAATATTATCTTTAATTTTAGGATGTTTTGATAAATATAAACTTAATTCTAATCTGTATAAATAATAACTTTCATTCATATAATTATGCAATTTAACATTATTTTTGTGTTCATTATTATCATTATTATTTGATAAAATTTCTTTATCAATAATATCCGTATTAGAATAGAACTTTGATGTTAATCCCATATTAATAATTTTATTATCTGTTATATTTGTTGGTTTAATTGATATAATAAGATCATTTGCTAAAGAAATTGCAATCACCACTATACCATTATTTGATTTTTTATCATATAATACTATTTTTGGTTTATAATCTAAAGATAATATTTTTTCAACTGCTTCTAATTTTTTTATTGTATCCATTAAATCATATTTAATATTAATATTTTTAATATTCATTACAGGATAATCAAATGAAATACCTGATGGTTTAACTGGTAGAAATAGCCCATTATCAAGTTCAAGATATTTACATTTATTTCTCTCATCAATATATTGTTTAAAAACATTTATTTTTTGATAATTTAATTTATGGATAATATTTTTAGCAACTAGATTATTATTAACAACCAATTGATTCATCACCATATTACTACAACTAATATGAAAATATTTAATTAATTCACTGATAACATTCTTAATCACATTATTAGTACTATTATTTTCAAATATTTTTTGTATAATAAATTTAGTTTTCTTTGCATCATCTTTCTTTATAAAACAAATAGGAAAATAATATTTATCATCTTTAATCAATATTACAACATCCTTATTATCATTCAACGTATTATTATTTTCAGAATTTAGACAATCAATATAATATTCCTCTTTGATATAATCCTTATCTAATAACTTTTTTTCAACAGTTGTTTTTTTATTTATAATATAATATAATATACCCTTCTTTGACACAACCCCTTGTAATGCGACTAATTCGCCCAATACGTCATATTCCATATATGATGATGTTTTAAGATATTTAATAAAGTTGTCCCTAGTTTGGAATAATGTTTTTGTGGAACCATTATTAAGATATGTAAAATATATATCACTCTTATCCTTCTCAATAAATGCTATCATATTTTTTATAATATCCTCAATCATTATATCATATATATTAGAAATAGCTGCTAAGAAAAAATATTTATCATTCTTAACAGTATATTTGAAAAAATAGCCTGTTTTTGATTCTAATAAGTAATGGTTTTTTATTTTATGATCATTTTTCCAAATTTTATTAAAAAAGATATCTAAATATTTAGGCAGATATATATATCTACCATCTTGTATTTTATTAGTTTCCTGTAATATGTAGATTTTATCCCCAACAGACTTAGTAGGTTTAGCTTCAATTTCAGTTGTTGGTTTATCACCAAGACATTTATTAAAATAATCACCTTTTTTCTTATTATTACCCCTCGTTTGATCTTTTATAAAGCAACAAGGCATACATAAATCATTTGGATTATTACTCTTTGATAAAAACCCAATATATACGTGTTCTTTATTTTGTGTAGGATCACACGTAAAATAATTTGCTTTGCTATCTCCTGATAATTTAACCGCCTTTAATGTGGTCTTGACCATTTTGCCTTGTAATTTCAATTCAACTTGTTTTTCATAAAATCCAGATTTAGGATTCATCTTATAACCATCTTTTAATAATTTATCTATTTGATCTTCAGGAATAATATCAGGTCGTCTTTTATTATCCTTCCCAGAATTTTGACATGATCTTGTCCATTGATGTTGTCCCTTCTCAGGTCTAAAACCAAGACGCGATTTATCAAGTGATGTAATAGTTCTTACAGTTTTAACATCATTGTCATTATAAACTATATCAGCAACCTTATTTCTTCTTTTTGCAATATTAGTTAATAATTTTAAAGTATCTTTTAATTTAATATAATCTTTATTTTTAAAAAGATATATTTCAGAATATAAAAACATAAGAACACGCATTAAATCAATAATATCATCTAATTGTTCTTTATTTCTAGCACCTGTTATCCTAATCTTATATTTATCTCTATCACGACCTTGAATATCTATCCCAATACCAGGTGGTTTTGATCTTGGTAATGATTTTATTTTTTTCTGCATTGATGGATTTTTTTTAATAAATTTACCATATTTCTTTTTAACATTATCAATTTCTTTTACAGTAAATTCGTTAGTAATATTAAATTGTTTAGATATCTCATTAATAAGTTCATTATCAGACAAATCAAAATATTTAAGATAATATAATATTCTCATTTGCATTTTACGAGTGCTATCATAATCACTAATTCTTTTATATCTAATATAAGTACCATATTTTGATGTAGTTTCTTTTTCATCATTTTGAATTTTGGCTACTCTTTTCTTTGGTTCAATAACAAGTGCAATATAAGGGAATAAATATCTAGAACATTCTGACAAATCATTATGATTTATTTTAAAATTTTCAGGTAATGTGAATTTTTGAATAGTGTTAATAAAAGCATATTTAAATTTTTCATCAATTGGTAATATAAATTTAATTTTTTTATTTTCAGAATTAATCTTGTTTAATAATTCTCTAACATTTATATAAGTTTTTTTTATATCTACCATTGTTGCACTATCTTCTTCTGTCCATGTAATTTTATATTCTATTCTACCTGTCTCGTGTAATGTAATTGATAAATATTTTTCTTTATTGGTTGATTTATTATCACTAATATCAATTTTAAATGAAAGACCATATGGTGCATTCTCAAACCATTTTTTATACAGATCATGTTTTGTACTATCCTGTTTATTTACATCATTATATATTTTATATACAATCATACCATCTGGAGTTTGATATTGAATAAATGGATACTTATCTGACACAATAAAATTGTCAAAAATTCTATATAAATTAAATTTAGTATCAAGATTAGTTCCAGTAATATTCTTTGGATCTTGTAAATTAACATGAATAGTAGATTGAATGATATAATTTTCTGCAAATAATTTTTTATAAGATTGTGATTTATTTTTAATTTTTTCTACTGTATTTTCTATCTCTGTTAATAATTTATTATCATTCATAATAGTCTTACTTTGAATATCCACAAAACTAATTTCTTTAGCCTTATGTCCATTCATAAATTCCCCAATTTGCTCAAATCTTTCAAATGATATTAATGGATAATATATATTAACAAAAACTGTAAAAAAGTTTTTTTTATCTTCGGCATTTATATTGGCATTGTATCCTATTTCATTATACAGATCTAACATAAATATTTCATTCATAGTGATATAATTATCATAGTAATTTAAGACTTTATCTTCATCATCTTCTCTTTTAATCTTGTGGCCAATATTATCTTTAAGATATGATAAATTGTTTCTTAATTTTTCATAAGTCTTACTATTCTCATTTGGTTTAATATCAATCTTTAATAGTTCAGTACGCGTAACCCATTTTTGCCCCAACATAATATACTCTTTCTTATTATTAAAATTATATTCTGACCAAAAATACATACACTCTGGTAATATCTTGATCATTTTGTCAGAAAAAGGGATACTCATACATAATTTATTTTTAATAGTTTTAATACTATCATCATTATAGATATATTGTTCTGTAATATATATTTTATCATATATGTCTTCTATATTAGAATCATATACTAGAGCATCGTATTTATCATTATATTTCAATTCTTTTGTGGTATTTACCACCCACGATTTATTATTGATTGCATCGCTGATTAATTTAGTTGTATCATCATTAGTTTTTTGTGATTCAATATCTGCAGTTTGATATAATTTTTCAATATCTTCTAGATTTAATTCATTTTCTATTTCTTCTTCAATATCTTCATTTGTAGTCTCAACAGCTTGTTCTTGATCAGTATCTTCATCATTATCACTTTCACCAAGATCAATATCAACTTCTTCATAATCACTATCATCAGTTCCACCCTCTTGAGGAATATTATAGGTTCTATAATCAATTTCTGATTTTCTATTAACATTCTTTATTTTATTTCTTGTTAATAAATAATCATAATATTCACCAGCAAAAGAATAAGGGCTATTTTTAATATATTCTATCTCAATATGATTATTATACCAGTCTTTCTTATATTTATCTATCAATAAATTCATTTTAGATTTTGTATTAATAATATTTTTCTTTTGTGCATTAATATGATAAGAAGTAAAAAAATAGTGATACCAATATTTACCATAATATTCTTCTAATTCATTATAATCTGATTTTTTAATATTTGCCATAACTGTATAAAAATCTTTATTAGCAATATATTCTAATACGTTCATTACAGATGAAGGTACTATTTTTCCGATATAAATATACACATTATATTGTACTCTTCTATTATTATTTTTATATTTATGAATAATTTTAATAGGGTGTTTCATATTATTGAAAGCCAGAAAAAATAATTATAATATAAAATATATTAAACTTTTATTTTATATATAATTAAACAATGGAAGAACTTAAGATCATACCGCAATATTCAATTGGTTGCAAATTATAATCAACTTTTGTATAGATATTCAGATCAATAGCTTTGTCAGTTAAGAATTTAAATATTTTCTTAAATAACTCCCCGTGTCCCGTTTCGGGACACGCAATATGTGCCATCTCGTGCAAAGCGACATACATTAACAAATTGAGATCATGTAATAGACCTGTTTTCTTACTTTTTAAACAAAATGCCAATTCTTCACCTTTATTAACACTATATGATGTTAAATCACTATTAGGATCAGTTTCATAAATTGTTGTTTTATTTTCCATAAGATTATTATTCAATTGATTTATATAAGGGGTGAAATCAGAGAACTCGTTAATATGTTTATATAGATAATTTTTTAATTTGAACATATTTTCAACAATACTACTTAATAGATTGGCAGCTTGGTGCTTTAAATTATCATTTGATACCAAATATTTTGTACCAGTATTAGTTTCTATATAAATCACATTATTTCTATTTAAAAATAAAAATATATATAAAAAAATTATAATAAGAGAAAATAAAATTGTATTATGCATAAATTAATTAAATATAGAAAAATTATAATAAATATATTAAATTAAATATTTAATTTTTTTCTCTTGTAATATATATTTAATTTAATATGGGTAATAGTCAGAATAAGCATAATAGTGAAACTATAAATTGGAAAGCAGCTACAGTTAAAGGTAAAAATATAGAATTAGGCCAGGATATTAAAAATTTAGTTGCAAATCTGAGAATAGATAATAATGAGACTGAATTTCATGAAGATATTTTACAAACAGTATTAAATAAGCATTTAAAAAAATCAGAAAATGTAGAACAAAACTTTGCAGATAGTGAGTTATCAACTGCATCACCTTTTATTAGTGCCGATATATATAACTATTTACAAGATAAGGCATTAAAAGTTCATAATATGTCGGTTGAAAATCACAATGGACTTAATAATATTGACATGGATGTACATTTTAATCAAGATGGTGGTGGTAAAAAACAAATGAAAGATTTATTAGATGATGATAGTTCAACATCAATGACATCATCAACTGGCAATTTAAGTTCAACTGATGATATTTCAGATTCAAATGATGAGTCTGAAAAGAAACATCGTAAGAAGAAACATCACAAGAAAGAACACCATCGTTCATTAAAAGGTCGTAAAGAGACTGAATCTGACAATTTATCATACTTATCTTCCTCTGCTCACACAGGTGGTGAATTTACCGAAACTAATAAATCAGTATCTAATGAGAATGAACATATTGATCAAGATAGCATTCATACAAGTGATATAAATATGGTGTCAGAATATTAAATAAATAAATTTTATTTTTTCTTAATAATTTTATCTATCTTATTAAAAATATTTTTAATATCTTTAATAGTTTTATTATTATATAGTTTCTTAGTTGCATTTATTTTAGTATTAATTTCTTTAATAGTTTTTTTAACTTCTATCTTATATAATGAGTCTATTTTCTTTTGATTTATTTTAGGTTTCTTAATTGCAGAATACTTTGCAATAATATCGTTAAATATATTTTTAGCATCTTTATCTACTAGTTCTAAAAATTGTAGAGCAGGATTCATAATTTGATTAGTAAGATAAAACATATAATCTATCTCAAGATTATGTTGTTTAACATAAGATGGGACTTCAATCATATCACCCTGTAGTAATTTACTACCATCTTCTGGTTGTTCCACTTTAATAACAACAAATTCAATTCGATCTCCAGATTGTGGTGTGAAGCCAGGATCTCTTTGTGAGATTTTATCTGCCAGATAAATGTGAGCTATTCTTCTCCAATCTTTATAAGAGTCTTTTAGTTTGAGATTACGACTTTGTAAGAAATATCTAATATCATATTTACCCTCAAACATATCAGTCAAACATTTTGTGGTAAAATCTTTAGCACCACTTGGACTTCTCTTATTAATAAGTTGATCAATAATACCACCGCAAATTTCCTTGACTATCGCTGCATTATCTCTTCTTTTAAGAACGATACCCATAAAATCTTGTTTGCACTTATTATTATCAAATTCATATTTATTACCAACATATTTTTTCTTAGTGACTATTGCAAATGGCCAAAATGTTTTTTCATATTCTAAATCGTGAGGAAATGGCAATCTACTTTTTACTAATTCACCAGATAATTTACCCATTTCAATCGCATTATCTAGTGTCCTCTTATCAATTATTGGTTTGCCACCTTCATAGAAATCTATATTATACACTTTTGTAGAATTCACGATACTCCATCTTGGTTGTATCCATCTATCTTCTAATACATTATGAACAAAATATTTAACCTTATCACTTAATTCATCTTTATACTTATTAAAGTTAATATTGAGTTGTTTTGTTATAAAATCTTCAATGATTTCATCTAATTCTTTTTTCCCATTGTATTTTACCCATCTCTCATTAATATTTTTTTCTAATTGTTTCACATGTTTAATCATTAATTTGTCATCAACTATTAGCTCCTTACCAAGGATCTCTTTAATAACTCCAATAAATTCATCAATATTAATTTTTTTATTATTATCAATATTAAACTTATTATTAATGTATTCCATCATTGGTATCATTACCTCATTTCGTCTCTTTTCATATAAATCTACATAATTAATGCGCATTTTATTAACCTGATGTTCAGCCCATTGAAATAATTTAATATCAAATAAATTCATATAATCTTTCATTACAAGTTCTTGTAAAGTCCATAACCACGGAAAATAACTCTCTTGAATATATTCTTTAATAAATATTTTAATTCGTTCTTTTACAGGTAATAATACATTTTGATTAGAAGGTTCTTTCATTGTTATCATAGAGGCTGGTAATGTTAGGTCTATTATCATATCGCACGAATAATAGGTACTATAGATTTCATTAAATCTACTTTTATTTTTATCATCAATAAAAGGTAGAATTAATTCTTTTCCAAATTCTATTATCTTTCTAAGTAATCCTAATGCAATATTATCATCAACTTTTACTATATATTCTCTGAAACGATAACAACTAAAAATAGAATCTGTATCACCATATCTAACAACCGGTTGGAATATTAAATCCTTTAAATTGACTGTAAGATATTTATGAATATTATCTATTAGTTTATCGTCTCTCTCATTCAATTCAGTTGAATACAAGTAATCTAATAACTCTGTATCATCATTAAAATATGCGTGTTTCAAACCATTCATTAACCATGGCAATATCTCCTCATCATATTTTTTAGCAAAGATTAACATCTCTCTACCAGTAGAAGTTGTACAAGCCGCAATATCACGCTTACAAATGGGTGATGTACTGGCTCCTAATTGTCCATATAATGAATTTGCTGTAATTTTAACAGCCAATTGTTTTGCATCTAATATTTTATATTTAAACTGATCTTTTTCAGTTTTCATTAATTTCTTAATAGATTTACGTGTCTTTAGCAGATTATTTAAAATAGAAGGGATAACACCAAGTTTATCTTCTTTCTTTGCATATCTTCTATATTGTATCGACCCATCTGCTTCTCTATATGAAGCATTATAATAAGTTATATTTGGTAAATTATCATATTCCGGATTTTCAACAATTGTTTCATGACTCATATTCTTATGCATAATAGAAGCAGGATAAAGAGACATATAATCTTTAGTAGCACACGCTTCATAATCCACTTTTGGTACTGGATCAAAAACAATAGCTCCTTCATATGAACTTTGTTCATCTTTTAATTCCTCAATATTATCAGTTTTACATCTCTTACATTCTCTACTATTTTTAAATTCAAATTGACATGATTTATCAAGACATTTATAATTTTTATCCATTCTAATTACAGGGAATGCATATTCTTGTTCCCTGAATTCCTTAAGACATAATGAAAATAATTTAATTCCTTGACCTCTAATAAATAGATATGATAAAGGCACATAACACACATTTGCCATCTCAATATTTTTTGTAACAACTTCTAATTTATTTATCAATATATTAACTAATTTACAATCTTTAATACAGTATTTTGCAACAATCGCTCTATCACGCGATGAACCTTTCTGTAATCTGAAAATATCTTTAGGTGTTATATCATCTTTAGCTTGAGACCAAAAAATACTTTCATCAGGTTTTACTAACTCTAGATCCTTAATGAAATCTTCTGTACTTTGAATTATAATTTTCTTATTCTTATAATCAACATCAAGAACATTATACTTGTCGCCAATTTCATCAGAAATAAAACCTTTAATAATCTCAAGATGAATATAATCATTCATATATATATCATCAACAGATTTACATTCCAAACAAATCATATTATTCTCTAATTTAGTATAACATGATACTTGCCCTCTGATAAATTTAGAGGCAACATTATCAAGTTTATATGATGGTAGATTAAAAGTTTTTTGTACATCTTTCATCAAATCAATATGTACTCGTCCTGGAGTATCCCAATATCTTAATAAATTCTCACCAAGTGCAGAGGATGCTAATTTCATTTCCTTAAATATACATCTATGATTCTTTAATTTAGACATATATGACATTTCTAATTCAATATTAATATCATCTCTTTTACATCTATCATACATATATTTTTCATCAAAAAAGAATATATTATAACCTGTTATAATATCACAATCATTTGTATTAATTTCATTTAAAAAATCTAATAATAATTCTTTTTCAGTTTCAAATGAATTTACAACTACATTTTCAATAGCTGATGTTTTATTAAGACAAGCAATATAATTCCTATAAGGTAAATTTTGACCAAGAAGAGTATAAGTTACACCTATCTGAATAATCTGATCACCTTTTCTTCTTGCCTGTGGGAATGCCCCATCTTCTGAAGTACATTCAATATCAAAAGATGCAATTCTAAAAGGTGCATTAAAATCTTTAATAATGGGATTAAGATGTTTCCAATTTACAATTAATTCAATATCGCATAATGACTCTTTATCATCCTCAATTTCTATTTGATTATATTTACTAGTTTGAACCCAAGAACATCCGCTAATATTTTTAATATGAAAACATCTGAACATTGGTGGTAAGTTGGCTTCGTATAATTTATACTTATGCGGTATTGCTAATTCCATTATATTTGAAAATACTACATCATTATAATCAAATAGATTCCTATATTTTCGCATTCCTTCACTATTTGTAAAATTTAATTTTGCAAAATAATATTTTTTATCATTTGTAAAGCCTTCTGATTTTTTTAACCTTACAATATCAATATTTTTTAATGATTGTTTAAACTTTACAAATACCTTTCTATTATCTTTACCAACCAAATAATTATACATATATTGAGAAATAATATTAATCTCATAATCAGACTTATGCTGTACTTTATCTGGTAATAAGATATAAAAATATGGACAATAATTTGTAATTTTACAATAAACGGATCTACCATCTTCTGTTCTTCCAAATGTATGAATAATATATTTTCCTATACTATTATTAGACTCACTTTCATCTTCTTCATCATCATCAATTATTTCATTTGTTTCCATATAATCATATATTTGAAATTCTATATTTTCCATTTTACAATAATAAGATTATTATTATTTAAATATAAGTTTTATCAATTTTTACAATTTTAAGCATAGCTAAAATATGGAATAAATTGTAGTGTCCAATTTTTACAATTTTAAGCATAGCTAAAATATGGAATAAATTGTAGTGTCCAATTTTTACAATTTTAAGCATAGCTAAAATATGGATAGTCTCTTTTTAAGATTCAAATATTTAGTTTTATATTTAAGATATTTATGATTATTTTCATATTCAGGATTTAATTCATTAATTTTCAATATATAGGGTTTAATAGAATCTTCTCTAAAATCTGTAACTTTTTTTATAAATTCCTTGATATCTTCTTCTAAAATTTTAACATCATCCGGAGGATTTGCAATTTCGTAAAGCTGTCCATCACGATATCGAGTATTATTCTATGCACCATAATATGAGTTTGCGATTCTATTTAGGTTTGTTCTAATTTCCTTAAGTTTTTCGATAATTTCTAAATTATCATTTATATTAAGTATTGTTTGAGTTGTATTATCTACATTTATACATAATTCTGTAATAGAATCAAAAATTGTATCATACGACCTTAAATTATTCCAGGATGCACCATAAGTCTCATCATTTTTATTATCTATTTCTAATATTTTATCTACACGACTCTTCAATTCCAATAGACTCTTATAAAAATTAGTAGGATGAAACTGCATTATATATATTCTATTATATAAAAATTTTTATATAATATAGTATAGAAGCATTTTTTATAAATTATTTTTAGATTTTAAGTATTTGTTTTTATATTTGAGGTACTTATTGTAGAATCCTGTTTGTGCTACTAGTAGCGGCTCTTTGTTTTCTGTTGTGCTTTTTTTAAAAGCTTCTGATAATCTGTCATCTGATGTTATAACTTGACGATTAATTCTTCTATATGTCTCAGATAAATATACACTATAATCTAATGATATCTCATCAATATCTAATAATAATATTATATCATTAGGTGTAAAATTAATAACATTTGCAGATTCTATATTATTATTATGACGACTCAAATTAATATTATATATTTCATTAATCATTAGATGCACTTGATCTAGAATTAGTTTTATTTTTGAATGTAATATAGTTATATTATTTTCTTTAATATCGCCAAATTCCTTCTGTAATTTATCAAAGTAATTATTAAGACTATAATTATTAAGTTTATATTTAGTTTCTTTACTTAGCTGATGTATTAAAATTTTATATGTTCTTAGATAATCATAATATTTTGCATTAAATAATTCATAATCACTATCATTCCATTTAGGCAGAGGCATTATATAATAAAATATAGAAAATAATTAAATCTTTTTATCTAATAATTTTTTGTATAATATAATATATATGAATATAACAATATACATAGAACCAAATTCTATATCTCCTAGTATAATATGTCGTGGTACATACAATGATAAACCAGCTTATTACAAAATATCACTAATTAATAAAGACATAACTAAGAGTTTAGAGCAAGGTCTATCTTATGAAGGTGATATTTATAAAAAAATAAATAATTATAAAAATAATGAACACGTTAAAAACATTAATGCATTCTTTTTAAATTATTTAGATTATAAAAAAATATATAAATCAGACCTAGATGATAGTGTAAAAGGAACGATACAAAATTATAAAGAATTTATAGACAGATTAAATTCTTTAGCACCAGGTGCATACGATTTACTTAGAATAGTGATAACAGAAGATAATGATTCAGTTACTTTAGATGATATGATAAAAACATTAAATGATACTCATGAAATTGGTTGTATAAAAATAATATTAGCCGATCTATTGTATCCTGTATTATTGGGAATAAATGTATTATATGATTTTTTGAATATTAATCATAACGATATGCATTTTAAAAATATATTATGTTGTAAGAAAGAACAGCTAACAGCATACCACATTGGTAGCAATGAATTTTATGTAAGTAAGTATAAGATAAATATATTTGATTTTGATCTATCCTATCAGTCTAACCATAATAATAATAGATTAAGTAGTGATTATTGCAAAATATCAGGTAGTTGTAATAATAAAAGTTTGAAAGATTATTATCTATTTATTCAATCCATATTATTCTGTTGGAATAAATATCGAGTTAATACAACTTATACAAAATTAACAAAATGTTTAGAAGAAATATTTGTAAAATTAGTGCCTGAAGTTTATCAGGAAAGCTTTGTTAAAAATATAATTGACATAACTAGTAGGAAAAAAGATTTATTTTGGTCCGCATATTGTGCAAAACTAGACTATAATAATAAATTGACAATGAGTCTTCCTTGTAATAATACAAATGTCAGTGACATATATGTATATTGGTTAAAAGATATTGTAGAAAAATTCAGAAAAGAAATTATTGAAAAACAGATACCAATTGAAGTAAATATTGAAGGTGATAATCGCTTTATTTTAGTTAATAGAAAAATACGAGAGCAATGTGTTGAAAGTGTTGCTAAAAATAAGTACTTAAAATATAAAAATAAATATATTAAGATTAAAGCAAAATTAAATTTATGATATTTTTTTTAATTTCTTTAATGCATCCATTAATTCTGCTTGACTTGGTATTTTTTTTGTAGTAATATTATTAGTTAATCCAGATTGTGCTAATGAATTTTTAAAAATAATTTCTGGTGATTTAATTAACAGCATTGGTGGAGGAGGTGGAATAATAGTAGTTTTAACAGGTTCATCAATAAAATCTATATATAGTTGTTCTGGCAAACCATAATATTTAATTTGACTTAGTTGGCACGAAAGTCCATATGTTTTATTAGTCTTATTAAACCACACATAACTTAACTTGACAACTAATTCTATTTCCCCATTTATTTTAAAATCAGTAAATGTTATTGTATTTTCTATTGTTGATGTTATCTTTGGATCATTTTTCATATTCATTCTCATAAATATTAATGATTTCTTTTCAGATATTAAACTGATAAATTTAGATTTGGTATTAAAAGAGTCTTTGATTAATTGTTCCAAAGTATTAATAAATTGCATATCCTCTTCAGTCTTACAATATAATGGGTAAATAGGAATATTAATTTGGCTATACTTTTGATTAACAAAATTATTAAAGATCATTCTTATTTTAGATAATTTAAGATAAATTTCTTTAGATCCGTTATCATTATAATATATATAATATCTTGCAATTTTGTTATCAGTACATATTTTATTACCAAATATAATATTATCTGGATTAAAGTTTTTTATGTTCATATTAGTAAATAAATAATAACTCATTTAATATAAGTTATTATTTATTATTAAAATAATTTTTTATCAAATTTTATTTTTTTTGAATACAAAAAAAGTTATATTCATTTGACACATTATTAAAAAATGATACAATTAATCTTAAATGATAATTTAAAATGTCATCAATTTCTTTGTATGTTTCCTCAAGTGAAATTATTGTATCGTCTTTAACCCATGATAATGATGTATTATTTAATTTTGCAATATACATGTCATCTACTATTTTCCTAAAATCTTTTAATAATGTTGCAAAATTACTATTATTAAGTTCAGTTAATGTTTTTCTATCATCTATTTTGTGCCATATATAATTTAGATCCTTAATAAATTTTAATTTTCTTACTAATAATGATTTTTCTAAATAATAATAAGAATTTTCTATAATAGATTTATAGAAAAGCAAATCATCTTTTCTTTGATTACCAATTAACTTTGATAAATTATTTTTAATTTCTAATATAGAATGGATATAATTGGTACATTTTAATTCAGCCTCTTGATAGTCTTTAAATATTTTATCCCATGAATTTATAATTTTTTCTATATTGTCCATTTTATATTATAAAGTTTGAAAAGATCTATATAGTTATCTAAAATTTATAATAAATAATTACATATTATTGAATTATCAAACGATTTTAAAAAATTTATAGTAATATTATTATTTACTATTTTATTATCATTAAAGAGCCCTTTAATTATAATAATGTTATCTATATTATTTGCATTTATAATTAATACATTATAACGTACAATACTATCATACATCATATTTATTGGTATGGCTCCGTGAAGATTTTTAATGATTTTTCTAATAAAATGAGAGTTGTTATTAGTATCTATTAATTCAATTTCAAAAATATATAACTCATCTGGTATCTCATTATTTCTATACATGTATTTATTGGTCATATAGTTGTTATTTACTAATATATTATTTATCTCATAATTAATATTCATTATAATACTAAATATTTTATTTTTTGAATTTGTTAATAATTTGGTGGCGATGCAAATATATTATTAGTTGTTAGAGAACAAGAACATAATGAATATCCATTGTTATTATTAGTAAATTCAATAAACACATGTTCATTTTGATGAATACTAGTAGTTTGTTTATTATTTACAATACCTTCTAATTTATAATCCATATCGTGTGATACAATAACTTTAAAATTAGTCATTTCATTAAATTTAATTTTATCGCTAAATTTAATTAATTTAGAATGTGGTTTTGATTCTATTTTTTTAATATATTTTTCATTATTATTAATATCATAAATATACAATTCAAAAATATATTTATTAGCAGGTTGAGCATAACTATTATTAATATTCATAGGGGGTGTAGCATTATTATACATTGTATCCATTAATTTTATATAAAATATTTTCGTTTAAATCAAAAAATTTAATAATTTATATTTTAATGAATAATTTTACCGAAATAAAAATGGAAAATACTACTGAATTTGATGTATTGGTTATACGTAAAGGTAAGATAGAAAATTTAGAATGGCACGATCCTGATTATATTGCTAAAATTTTTAAATTAAATTTATGTACAACATTTACAATGAATAAAGATAATTTTTTATTAAATGTTGGTAAAATATTAGAAACTGATAAATATTACGATACAAATACAACTGTAATGAATGAAATAATTGGTGAAGAACCTTATTATATGTATGAATTATTATATGTAGATCTGGCTAAACATCCTGCATATCATAGTGAAACTAATGATTTAGCGACACTTGTTAATACTAATAGTGAGAAAATCTATACAAATGCAATAGTATTAAAAACTTATTTACCCCCTTTATCTGATTCAATGAGATTTGAATCAATCAATTGCGCTGATTTAGAAAGAATATTATATCATCGTGCTTATACAAAAGTAGTATTATATCGTAATTATGAATATGTTCAGGAAAATGTTGGTAATTTAGAAGAATTTGCAGAAACATTTTTTGAAGGCGAGTATTATAAAAAAATTGAAGTGGCTTTTCTATCTCATAATATTAATATCTGGTATGTAGATTCAATTGAGAAAAAAGAACAGGGTGTCTGTGGTAATTTAATAAATGAACCAGTTGAGAAATGTATATGGTTTACTATGAATACAGACACAATAAGAGGTAATCTAACAAAAGATGAAGTTATGAAAATAATATTTTTATCTACTAAACTTGATAGTTATAATCCAAAGATAGATTGGACTGATATGAAATTAGATAAATTAGGGAGATTAATAATAAAAAATAAATATAGAATATTAGATGAAAAATATAATGAATATAAATAAAAAATATTATATTATAAAATAAATAAAATATATTATAATATAATATGGATGATTTTGATATTGATTTATCAGATATAGGAGGTACGAATATAAATAATTTAAATAATTCAATTCAACCTTCTGCTCTTGATACAATTCGTTCTGATAGAAATAAACTAATATCTAATAGACAACCTGATATGATAGATTTTAAAGATAATAATAATTCTAATATTTACAGACCAAAAAAAAATATTAATATGAATAATTTGATTAAAAACGTAGAGTCTGATTTAAAAAAATACTCATCGATATCTGATGATATTTTAGGTAATGATAATATACCAACTGCTATTAATGAACAACCAAAAAAAAAAGTAGTAATAAAATCTACTAAAACACAACCTATCAGATCAAATAATGATATGATAGAAGTATTAATTTACATATTAATTTTTATGATATTAAATAATAAATTTATAATTGATATTATTTTTAACTATGTACCTTATATCAAAAATATTAATAATCCCTATCCAAATTTATTAATAAGATCTTTAATTTTTGGATTAATTTTATATTTCTATAAAAAATATTATACTAATAATTAAATCTAATAATATATAATGGCATTAAAATTATATATTATTATTATAATAGCACTTGTATTTTTTGCATTTGTAATATATTATCGTAAAAAAGATAATAATAATAATAATCACGCTATAATACTTAATGACATAAAAGAAGAACTAAATGGATTTAGTGTAATGAATGATATTCTTGCTCAAACTGGGTTAATTGGAAATAGTTGTGGCCCACAAGGTATTTTAGGAGATGTAATTGAAAAAAGAAATATAGATACAAGTAATTATTTTATACCATGTACATATGATAGTTGTGAGTCTGATAGTAAAAAGTTTGAACATACTGATAGAAATATTTTTATTATAGATGGTTGTGATATTTTAGCTTCAAAAGTAGCTTTATGGAGAACATTATATAAACATTTTGGTGCTGAGGCAACAAATTATATGCCTCGCACATTTATATTAAATCACGATAAAGGTTTTGCAGAACATTTTAATAATAATAAAACTAGAAGAAATAATATGATGTATGTATTAAAAAATTATGAACAAAGACAACAGGGAATTAAATTATCTAGAGATTTAAAAGAAATTGAAGATGGGTATAATAATGGTTGGTATTTAGTACAAGATTATGTTTATAATCCTTTTATAATTGATAAAAGAAAAATTAATTTCAGATACTATTTATTAATTGTATGCTCTAAAGGAAATGATAAAATAGATGCTTATTTACATAAAGATGGCTTTCTATATTACACTCCTGATTATTATGATGAAAATGATATGTCATTTAATAAACATATTACAACCGGATACATAGACCGTGCTGTATATGAGAAAAACCCCCTAACATTAGATGATTTTAGAAAACATCTAAATAGGATTCAACCAAATTTATCTCATACATGGGATCGTTCTGCAACTCATTTAATGACAAAAGTTGTAGAAGCATTAAGTACTGTTATATGTAAAAATAATAAATTAAATACTACAAATAGATTTCAGTTATTTGGATGTGATTTAGCTCCTGATAATAAATTAGGATGTAAATTAATGGAAATTAATAAAGGTCCTGATATGAATGCTAAGGATGAACGTGATAAAATGGTTAAAACAAAAGTTCAAGATGATATATTTAGTATAATTGAAGATAATAATTTAAAAGCTACTAATTTTATTAAAATTTATTAAATATTATTAAATAAAAGTATTTTATTCCGAATCACTTTCAGATTCAGACTTGATGATCGATTTCTCTAATTTAAGAGACTTCTTTGGTTTAGATAATTTCTTGGCATCTAGTTTATCTGATCCAGTATCTGAATTGTCAGAATCACTATTAATCACACTCTTTACTGTCTTATCCAATTTAAAACTATTGGAGTTTTGTAATGATTCGAGAAAATCATTCAACTGAACATATAGTTTAGTCAAAGAATCATTATGATGATCTGCATTATTAATATAGGTGTCTCTTAATTTATCAATATTTGCACAACATTCTTTTGTAATTTCTAAATATTGTTCTTTTGATAATTTACTATTTGCTGCAAGTACAAAATTAGTATGAAGATTATGAATATGATTAATCAGTAAATTATTATTAGATAGAACTTCAAACATATTTTTATAAATATTATTTGTGCTTGCTCTAATAGTATCAATAGAATTTATGTTCTTTTGCATATGATAAATATTATCCATAATACCATCGTAAGATGTTAGAATAGATGTTTTACATTTCTGAGAAAATAATAATAAATCATCTATTTCAGACTCTTTAATATAACTATCTTTAGTATCAACAACTGTTAGGTTATCTTCTTTAACATCACTAACATTCCCAACAGATTCAATTTTCTTGGTGCGTGATTTTTTAGATTTTACCTCACTAACATCATCAACAACTTCAGGTTTCTTGGTGCGTGATTTTTTAGGTTTTTCCTCACTAACATCATCAACAACTTCAGGTTTCTTGGTGCGTGATTTTTTAGGTTTTTCCTCACTAACATCTTCAACAACTTCGGATTTCTTGGTGTATGATTTTTTAGGTTTCTCTTCTTTAACCTCACTAACATCAACAACTTCAGGTTTCTTGGCGCGTGATTTTTTAGGTTTTTCCTCACTAACATCTTCTACAACTTCAGGTTTCTTGACACGTGTTTTTTTAGGTTCATCCACTACAGTTTGTTTGACAGGTTCTAAAACCTCATCAATTTTCTTTGATTTCTTAGTCTTTTTCTGTTCCATAGTACTCATTATACTATAAATAAGGTCTTGTTATTAAATAAATTATTATTCAATTTTTTTATTATAATTAACTTAAAGATATTTTATAAAACGCAGTATAATGCAACTTTTATAAAATAAAATATAAATAAATAATATATAATGTCAGTTAGATTCTATAGCTTACCAGCAGAAGATAAGATTTATATTTATAACTTGGATGATAAACAAGATATTATTGATCTTGCTATGCAAGGTGTAGAAGAATTAAAAGTATCTCATCCTACAAGTGTAGAATCTAATGTTAAAAGTAAATATATGAGCCCTTGGAATAGTCATGTTGTTAATAATAAATTAATGCCTTTATGCGATCACATTGAAAAATTAACAATGGAAATGTCTTATTTAGTATATGGTTCGGATATGAAAAGTTTAAATGTAGAATTTAGAGTAACAGATTGTTGGTATGCAAGATATGAACCTAATGATTTTACTGTAAAACATAAACATTATCCTGCTGATTGGAGTGGAGTTTTATATACTAATGTTGATGATACATCAGCTGGTATTATATTTAATGAAAAATATAAAATACAACCAACTAAAAACATGTTATTAATATTTCCAGGATATTTAAATCATGAGGTTCCTCCTACTGTGGGTGTTCGCGATGTAATTGCTTTCAATATATTTAAGAAAGCAACATTTGTTAAATAAATCTATAAATTATGTAATTTTTTTAACTGTAAATATTTATTCTTATATTTTAAATATTTACTTTCTGCTTCTTTTTCTGACATTGCATTACGTTGATCACGTGCTTGTTTAAAAGTTAGTTTGGGTTTTAATAATGGGTGATCTGCATCAACAACATTTGGTTTTGATACTTCACCACGTGTATGTCTTTTAGCTCTTGGGCTGTCTGCAATTTGCTTTAATAAATCAGGACTAAGAGATGGACCTCTTGTTTTTCTTAATCTGGCTTTTGTGTCAGGAGATCTAAGTTCATTTAAGAAATTTGTTTTAGGCGATTCTTGAGGAGTATTAAGAGCAACATCTGATAAATCAAGTGGAGGGGGTGGTGGTATATTAGATGGGGGTGCTTGAAAATCTGATGAGTCTCCAAGTCCATCATTGGATAGTGGTTTCTTAGTATCATTAACATCTACCAAGTTTTGTGCTGTCTTTATAATATTAACTAGCTTATTAATTCCATCCTTTTCAAATTTATCTCTCTTTACATTTAATTCTGCTAAATGTTTATTTTCCGCTTTTAATTTTTCTAATGTTTGTTTTAATTCTTCTAATTCTTTCTTTTGTGTATCAGAAAGTTGTGATGCAGATGCTTCATGAGTTTCTATTTTTTCTTTATGTTCTGTATGTAATTTTTCAATTGTTGCTTCTTTATCAGCAATCATTTTATTTAATCTTTCTATTTCTTCCTGTTGTTTCTGTTTTTGTTCAGCTGTCAATTTCTCTGAATTATCATTATGGTCTTTAATTTTACGTTCGTGTTCATCTTCTAATTCTTTCATTCTCTTCTCGTTATCAGCAATTATTTTATTTAATCTTTCTAATTCAGCTTGTTGCCCAGCTGTTGCTTTGCCAGAATTATCATTATGTTCTTTAAGAATGGCATCGTGTTCTTTCTTTAATTCTGCAATTTTTTTTTCATTTTCAGCAATCTGATGTTTTAAATGTTCATTAGTAGAAGCAGAATCAACTAACATTTTAAGTTTTGATACAACAATTGATAATATTAATTTATTAACATTAAATATTAAATCATATAAATTTTGAGCAGGAACATGAGAACAGAAATTAGAGAATAATACAACATTATTTTTCTTTACACTTGCTAATACGATGCTCTTGAGTTTAGAAAATGCTGAACTTTTATTACTAACCCATTCATCTATTTTTTTTTCATTAAAACTCTTTTCATTTGCTTTTATAACTTCTCTTAATTTACCCATCTGTCTATTTATTTCTTTTGCAGCATTATCATTATATTTTTCTATAGACTTTTGATCAAATTCTCCATTGGGGCAGGGAATTTCATTCAGTTTTAATTCATTTGATTCATTATTAAAATCAAATTCAAATGTAAAAGCTTTCTTAAAATCCTTTTCTAAAATAGATATTAATTTATCACCCGACATTATAATATATAATATATAATAGATTTAATTTAAATAATTATATATTTTATTTATATTATTAGATAATATATCGATTAAAGCAGTTATTTTATTATTACTATCTAATTTTATTTTTTCTAAATTATTTTTATTATTTATTTCTTGTTCGTTAAAATCAGCGTTCTTTTGTTTTTGCTCATTCGAATTTATATTATTATCCATAATAGGAATATATATAGTATTATTATTAGTAGTATCTGTATAATTATTAAGAATAAATTTATTAAATAAATTAAATACACTGATAACACTAACTTTATAATTAAATTTATTATATTTTATAAAAATAGAGCGCTCCATTGCCAAATCCCATGATGAATTATTATAATTACCTCTTCTACACGAACTAAAACTTTTTATATACTCTTTATATTTATTAATATCATGATCTCTACCAGATTTACTTTTTTCATATAATATGATGGGGTCATTCATATCATACCACGGAACTAAATTTATCTTATCAGTATATATCATATCATTATAATTTTGTAAATAATCGATAACTACATCTTGATCTTTAATAATTTGTCTGATATTAAAATAAAAGTTATTTTTTGTCTCTTTCTTAAATTTCTTAAATTCCAATTGACTAAAGATTATTCTGAGAAATTTTCTGTAAATTTTATTATTAATAATAATAGTTTTATCTAATAATTTTGTATAATTATCAATAATAAATGATATTATAGATAATAAGATTCCTCTATCTACCCATATGATATTAACTATTTTGCAGTTATTATATGGCAATAAATTCATTAATTATTATAGTTTAGAAAATATTCAAAGACTTTTTTTTATAAATTTAGTGAAATTCCAATCCTTTTTTAATATTTCTGTTTCTGATAATTCTTTAATATTTTTTGGTATGCTATGATTATATACTACAAAAAATAACATATTCTCTTCATCATCATATTCTATTTTGTTATTTGAAAATGCAATATCAGTATCAATCCACAATCCATTTTTATCTCTAGAACCATCCACCTTATTTGGATATTGATAATATTTATAATCTTTATTTAATAATATCTTTAATTCATTCCATAATACTAATTTACCCAGATCATGATAATCAAATTTATCTTTTTCTACTATTTTATTTATCATATTATCCAATACTTTTGATACCAGAATACCATTTTTGCGTGAAGCCATAATCCAATTAGATGGCTGTCCATAGCCATTTTTACATACAGATCCAGTACAACCAAATCCGACATAATCATATTTATCTAATTTATCAATAACTTCAATAGGATTTTTTAATACAACTGTATCAGCATCCATATACAAACCTCCATATTTTTTTAATAACATTATTCTATATAAATCAACTTTATGAGCAATTATTAATTTATCTATTTTATTATAGATTGATAAAGTTCTTAATTCAGGAAGGTATTTTGATATATTATTTTTATTTAATCTGATGATATTAAATGAATTGGAACAATGTTTATCAACAGTTTTAAAACATAACTCTATATAACTTGGTGTCTTATTACCATCAATATTATCCCAATATTGCCATAAATATGGTTTATTTGTATTATCAAATCCATCTTTGGATCTTATATTCATATAAATTAAATATATAATTAATAAAAAAATTATAATTATAATCATTATTATATTCTAGGTTTTATTTTTGTTATTTGGTGCTGGAAGAAATCCCTCCATGTTATTAAATTTGTTTCCGTAAGCAACGCGATATTCAAACATCTCAGTATCACCATAATGTCCGCATACAATTGCCGATAGATCCATCAATATATAATTATTCTCCCACGATAAAATTTTTCTGATCTCAACCAACTCTTTAGGGAAAAAGAAATTATCAAGATATTTAATTTTTATTACAATTGAATTCTTAATTTCCACATAATACAAATTATAATTAAGCTCCTCATTACTATACATATATCTAAAAAGGTAAATATTATTATTTGCTATACTTTTTCCAGCTCCAACAATCCCATAATTCATATTATCAGGGTTCTGTGTTGAAAGTCGTGTATAAGCATCGTGATATTGAATATTAGAATAAGCAAATGTAATATCAGAGTGTAGTTTAACTGATGATTGTTCATTTTTGTCAATTGCAACTTTTATTAGTCTTTTAAATTTATTGAGAGTTAGTGTTTGATCAAGTTGTGTCAGCTGACTTTTATTAAAAGACATTATTCTTTTAATAATATTATTACTATATATAGTAATAATTAGCTTAATAATTTCAATTTTTTTATATCTAATATAATATATATGAATTTTGATTTATTAGAGAGTGATAAAGACCGTTTAGTAGAAATCATTTTTTATGAATTTATAAAACTTAATAAAAAATCTAATAATTTTAATATTAAGACAAAAATTGATGATACTTTATTTGATGTTAAATATGATGATAGTAAAAAAACTGATGATAGTAAATATAATAAAAGTCCTATTATAGATAATTTATCTTCATTTTTCTTAGATAAAGTGTTCTCAGATCCTGATTTAATAATATATTTTCAACGAAATATAAATATTTATTTTAATGCACTAGTTGAAAGATATAAGGAGTATATAAATAATAAAATTATTGGCGATGTAGAAGATAATGACAAAGAACTATTAAAATTAAGGGAATTAAATTTATCAATATTAAATAGTACTGATATTCTATTTATTTGGAAAGGTAGCACTGCAATGAAAACAATATATAATAAATATTCTAGATTATTAGATACAAAAGTAAATGAAAAATATGATAAATATTTTTCAAAAAAATCAGATGCTGATTGTGCTATTTTTATTAACCCTAATAATAAAGATGCTGAATTTCACCGCAATAATATGATTATATTATCTTTTTTAATGTTAAATTGGCTACGGAAAACTATAATGATGGATGCAATAAATAATATAATGCGGAATATATCATTTAATATAAATTATGATAATATTAGAAAAGATGAATCAAAAGGAGAAATAGAATGGGGAAAAGATAAAAAAATTAAAAAGCAAACATGGTCTTTTTCTAATATCGGCCGATTAGATAGAATTATTGTTCCTAGTAAAGATGAATCTATGAAAATTAATTATACTAAATATAATTTAAATAATGAGGATTATATAAATGATGCAGGATCAATTATTAATTATTATGAAAATACAGAAAATAGTTTCTTCTTATCAATTCATAATAAAATATTAAGTAATATTGATAAATGTAATGGCTTTAATAAAAATTTTTCATTAATAAAATTAAAATACGATATAATATGTAGTGTTGATATAATATTTAAAGATAATACAACAAAAACCATTCATTATTTATTATCAAATGATATAATTGATATGGCAGTTAGAACTATTGATGATGATAGTTTGAAAAAAGATTATGAAGATATTAATGCTATTACACAAGTTTATAATAAAGTATCATTTGCATCAAATAAAAAATTTAATTTTAGGAGTTATACTTTAGATGGTTTTATTATGGATTTTATTTATAATTTATTTAAAACTCCATCAAAATATGGTGGTTGTAATCCCTTATATGTACCAAAATATGAAAACAATTTGAATCGCTTCTTTTATTTTATTTTATTAAAATTACTATATATGAATAGCAATAATCCTAGTAAAAAAGCAGGTTTTGTTATGTGCGATTTATTAATTGAGAATATTAGAACTATTATTTTTAAAGATCCTCATAATATAAAAAAAACAAATGACATGGTATTTGAATATTTTCTAAAATGTATTTCAGATTTACATGGAGTATTTGATATTACATATTATAAGAATAAAAAAGAAATAAAATATAAATTTATAGATAATATATTAGACGAATTAAGGTTTATAAAAGTTATATTAAGTACTAAATCAGATAGTTTAGTAAAAGAGAATCCATCTATGATATTAAATTTAAATAAATACATGAAATATAAAACTAAATATTTACAATTAAAAAATTTAATAAATAATTAAGTTATCTTATATCCTATTTTATCATCCCATACAATTCTTTCAATTGGATATTTAGTTGGAATAAAACGGTTGCCTTTTATAAATACTAATTCTAAAACATTAATATTATGTGTATCATAAAATAATTTATTCATAAGATCTGCAACTACTTTCAAATTATATTCTTCTGGTTTTTTTGTTTTAAAAGTGAAATCAACATCTTTATAATAACTATGTAAGCATCCTATATTCCACCCTTTTTCTATAATTTTTCTGGACATTAATATTTCTTTATTATTAACAGCATCCATAAAATTATGCATTATATTGGTAAGACTAAAGATTTCACAATCAATAAGATATTGTAATGCTTCTCTATCTGTACTAAAAATATAAGATTGTACATGACTTCTATTAACAATATCGTAGAATGTATTTATTGTACTACCAAATAATTTAATATTATTTTTTAATCCATTTATATAAATATCTGTCCATTTTCCAGTGTAATAGGATGGTAGGAACGGACCGAGAATAGATGAATTTGCGAATATAAAATTATCATAATTTTTATACAGATCATTGGTTAGTAATCCTTCAGACCATCCTCCAAAATCAAATCCAATATTTTGTCTTTTTAATATTTTTACATAACTAGGTAAATTGAGATTAAGATCAATATTATTACAAATAATTAAAAAATCAATATTAGGATCTTCAAATATTGATGCATATAAGAAATAAGCAACTCTATCATTATATTGATGAAACACATATAGTACAAGAGTTTTCATTAAATATATTATAATTATTATTCTAAATATTAATTTATTAATTATAATAAATATGATTTATGATATTGTTTATAGTATAACGGCTCACGAGAATTTTAATATATTAAATCAGTTAATAGATAATATATTAAAATTTAATAAAGAATATAATGTATTAATTTGTTTAAATTTAAATAAATACATGTATGAAAATAAAAAAAATATTAAAATGAATAATGTAATTATAAATACTATTTTTTTAGATAAGAATAAATACACTTCTGACATATTAAAAGCTCATATTGATAATTTTCAATTTCTATTAGATCAAAATATAAAATTTAATAATATTATGTTATTAGCTTCTAATTGTATGTTTATTAAACAATTTAAATTACCTGATAAAAATATATATAATGATCAGATATATTTAACATATTTCAAAGATAATGATTTAAGTAAATTAAAAAAGTGGCATTGGTCTAGTATACTAGAAAATGAAATAATTATAAATATTTTAATTAATAATAAAATTAAAATAGTAAAAGGACAACACGAAGGGAGATTATATAATTTTAATTTGTTTAATAATATTTATAATTTTATTAAAGATTACAATATATTAGATTTAGTAGAAAAAGAGACAGTATTTGAAGAATTCTTATTACAATCTTTAGAACATTATTATAATAATGGAAATTTAGTACCAGTTTATTGTAGAGTATTTTGGGAAAGAAAAGATTATACACCCAATATTAACGATATACACAATTGTTTAAGCAACCCTAATATTTTTGCAGTTAAGAGAATTCCTTTAGACTCTAATAATCTAATAAGATGTTTTATAAATATTTTAAGATAATAATATTTTCTAGAACTTTATATTACAATGTATATATTTTTTATTATATTATTTATTATGTATTATGTATATAATATGAGAGAACATATGAATAATACAAAAATTATATTTTTAAATAAAAATAATCTATCTGATTATTTAATTCAAGACAATGATAATTATTATAAAACTTTTAATAATAATGATATGATTGTTAGAAATATAAAAAATATTAATGAATATTATCAAATAATTAATAAGAGTGTTGTTGATTCCAATGATATTATACGTAATAAAATTTTAAAATGTATCAAGAAAATAGAAAATAAATTTAATAATAAGAATTATGAATATTTTAATGGTAATAAGTTTAACAATATTACATGGAAAATAGGATTTATTAAAGGGAAATTATATGAGGAAGGATTGCCTCATACAAGAGATCAAGTTATTATTCTGCCAATTGAATATGTAGAAAGTATTAATAATGATACATTAATAAGATTATTAATACACGAAAAAATTCATGTATATCAAAAGATTTATCATGATGATATTGCAATATATTTGATTAATAATAATTTTACTATGGTTGATAATAATATTAATATTAATAATAAAAGGGCTAACCCAGATATGGATGATAAATTATATATGGATAAGGATAATAACATTTATTATTCACAATATAATAAAAATCCTAAAAGTATTATGGATGTTAGATATTTTCCTATTAATGAGAGTTCATATGAACACCCTTTTGAGAAAATGGCATATGAAATTAGTAATTATTAATTAATCCAATTAATCTTAATACACCTTTCTTTGACATTTTATATTTATTCTGAACTATTAATATTTTTTTATCATCTAATTTTTGTTTATAAAACATCCTAAATAACTCATCAAAATCATTATAACCACCTATATATACTGATCCTTTATTATTAATTTTTTTTAAAAAAACTTGAGGGAATGTTTGTAATTTATCTGTTTTAAATAATTCTTTATTAGAATGATTTACAATAGTATTAGTATATTTTATATTATATTTATCTAATAAATTTTTTGCACTATTGGAGTAAGGGCAATTTTCTAATAAAACTGTATGAATATAATACATTATTATTAATTAGATAATTTTCCTGTTGCGTAGGATAATACTCCTATGCATATTGCATAAGATGTATATCTATATTCTGCTAATAATACTGTCTGATTTTCAATCAATCTATTCATTTCTTTGCGTATTTCAATAGATGATAATTCTTCAGTACTTTCATCAATAACTTTTACCTCCAGTAATCTCTCTGCATTATGAATCCAATTCATATTATCTTTAGGTATCATCTCCATATTAATATTAATTCTTTTTAATAGAGATATAATTAATGAGTAAATATTATTATCAATTGTAATATTATCAAATGCATCTTTATTATAAAATGACACTAAATAATATACTAATATTTCTTGCAAAATATTAATAGCATCTAGATTATTATATTTAGAAAAAAATAACTCTTCATAATTAGGTTTATTTAATAATAATAATAATGATTCGTGTTCTTCTTTTTTATCAACTAAAAAATTAGGATCTTTAGATATCATATAATTAAGAGCATTAGTATAAGTATTCTTAATACTATAATTAACACTATAATTATTTTTAAGACTGGTACATAAGTCTCTAATAAAAATAATAAATTCATTTTTTAGAATTTCTCTCAACATTCCTTTAATTTCTGTAATTTTTTTTTCTTCTTCAGAATCAATAACCGTTTCAATATCATTAATATCCATTATTTATTATAATATATTTATATTTAAATTATAGTATTATCAATTTTTATGGATTTTATTTAATAATTAATTAATACTCTGTTTGATAACATATTATAACCTTCTGTATTATAATTTCTGACAAAATATAAGAGATACGGACTGATCATTATTTTATACTTTTTTTCACGAACTGTTTTTAAAAAATAAAAATCTTCTTTATCACAAGGCTCAAATACTATACCACTATCAAATATACTTTTTTTTACAGCAAAAGATATACCCACATCATTCATGTAAAAATTATCTGTATTTGGATTAGGTAATATTCCACACCAATGTAACATTCTAAATATAATTAAATCACTATTATAATATAATATTTCATTTAACAAAACATCAACATAGTTATTTTTAACAGCATCATCATCATCAAGAAATGCCAACCATTCTGTATTAGCATATTTAATACCATAATTTCTAACATTTCCCGCAGAATTAAAATCTTTTCCAAGTTTATCTGTTTTAATTATTTTAATTCTACTATCATTTGATTCAATATTTGGTTCAATGCCATCAAAAATTACAATTGCATTCCATTCTTTGTTTGTTTGATTAATTAAAGATAATAATGTATTTTTTAAAGTTTCTCTACCAATTGTGGGTATTATAAATGTAATTTTTGACATTATATATAAAAAAATAATAATATTAACAAACGCAACATCATGATAAAAATTGGACAAGCAATTTTAATAAAAATTGATTTATATGATTATTAAATAGTATTACTACTACTATTTAATGTTATGGATCGAAAAAGCGAAGAAATATTTAACTAAATATTGGAATATAGATTCTCTAAAAGATAAGCAAATTGAAGTTATTACAGAACTAATTAATGGAAATGATGTTATAGGTTTATTACCTACTGGATACGGCAAGTCAATGTGTTATTTAATCCCACCACTTGTCACAAGAAAAACAATGATTATTATTAGTCCCTTAATTTCCTTAATGGATGATCAAAAATCTAATTTAATGAATCGTGGAATTAAGGCGAGTGCTTTGCATTGTAATAATAAACACAAAGATGAAGAAACTTTTAGTATTATTGATGGTAAAATTAAGATTGTCTATATGTCTCCAGAATATTTAGTTAAAGGAAATGGAAAAGAATTAGTATCAATATTAGTAGAAAATGATAGACTTGGTTTTATTGCAATCGATGAAGCACATTGTATTAGTAGTTGGGGTCATGATTTTAGACCAGAGTATAAAGAAATTAAAATGATCAGAAAAGAATATCCAATGATTCCGATTATTGCGGTGACAGCAACTGCTACTGACCACGTTTGTAATGATATTAAAACAAATTTGGAATTAAATAAATGTAAAATTATAAGAGCATCTTTTGATCGCCCAAATCTGTATCTTAAAGTATCAATTGTTCCTACTGAAGAAACAATAGTACGGAAAAAGATAGTAGAGAGACCGATAAGTAAAGAAATACTTGTCCAGCCTTATATTGAAAAATATAAGACTGATAGATTAATTATTTATGTAAATTCTAGAAAAGATACAGATGAGTTATCAACTGATATTAATCGGATGAATAATAATCCTAAATTGTCTGAAGCGTATCACGCTGGCTTAAGTTCTAAAGTTAGAGAAAAGATACACTATAATTTTATTAATGGTACAACAAATATTATTGTTAGTACAATTGCATTTGGTATGGGTATTGATAATACTGTTAGGTGTGTAATTATATTTGGATGTGATTCAATTGAGCAGTATGTTCAAGAAGCTGGAAGAGCTGGAAGAGATGGATTACCTGCTGAAACTATCTTTTATTTCGATAAAAAGCAATATATGATGAAGAAACATATGACACAAAAATCATATGGTAAATATGGACAATTATGTAAAATTAAATTAGATAATCTCGCTAAGGTTTGGTCATTTGCATATACAAATACATGTAAGAGAAAATATATGTTGGACTATTTTAATGAGACAACACATTATATTACATGTAATAATTGTAGCAGCTGTTGTGATATGAAATTAGTAGATTTGACAAAGAAATTTAATGAACTTCTATTGAAAGAAAAAAATATTATAACAGCAATGAATCAAATTAAAAGTATATATTTTATTAAGACTGATAATGAGATTAATAATATATTATGGCATTGGAAAAATTATATTGTTAAAAATAACATTGATACTACTAAATTAACTGATCCGATGCGATTAAAATTTAATACATGTTATATTAATACATCTGGATTAACAGAATCAGAAGATGAAGATAAATATACATTATATTTTGATGGAGCGTGTAAGGGAAATCCTGGTATTGCGGGAGCAGGAGCAGTTATTTATGATAGTAATAAGAAAGAACTTTGGAGTTCATCTATTTTTGTAGGTATTAATGAGACAAATAATACGGCTGAATATAATGGTTTGATAATGGGATTGGCACAAGCAGTTGAAATGAAAATAAATAATTTAATAGTTAAGGGTGATAGCGAATTGATTGTGAAACAGATGAAAGAAGAATATAAAGTATCTGCTGCCAATTTAAAATATCTTTATAATAATGCAAAAAAATTAGAAAAACAAATTACTAATATTTGTTATAAGCATATTTATAGAGAGAAGAATACAGTGGCCGATAGATTGGCGAATGAAGGGACGATGAAAAACAAGACTAATAATCAGAATTTTGATAATATGTATAATGAATTATCAAGATTAGCCAAGACATAGTTATTTTACAAATTGTGTTAATAATCTTTTAATTTCTTCATATATAATTATATCATTGTGTATATGTGATTTATTTTCACGTAGCATCTTTAAATTATTTTCAGCAATATACATTGCTAAATCCATATTATCTTTTGGTTTTTTTGATAGTAATAATTTAATAAGCGCTATATTCTTATTATATATTGCAATTATTAAAGGGGTACCACCCTTATTATCTTTAATATCTTGATTAGCATTTTTATTTAATAGGGCTTTGATAAACTGCATATTATTTTCTTTAGTTGCTAATAGTAATGCAGTCTCGTCTGAATTATTTTGTATATTAATATGTTTTTGTTGTAATAATAAACTAAATATATCACTATAATTATATCTAATAGAATACATCAATGCAGTTCTATTGTAATTATCCTGTAAATTAATATTATTATTTATTAGTAATCTGAATATAGGCATTATATCTAAATCTTGTCCTAAATTTCTTAAAACAAAATCTTTATATTTTATTAAAGCTATTAATGCAGTTTCACCCATACTATCGCGTAAAGTAGATTTATAATATTTACTTATAATGTTTTTTATATATGACTCATATTTAAAATATATTATCATGAATTTATTAAAATAGTCGCTAATGTAATTAGAAATATTATTTTTATATTCATATACTATTTCTAATATATTTATTATATCATATTTATTTGATATATATTCACTTATATTACTTATATCATTATGTAATAATTTTTCACCAGTACCAACTTTAAATTCAAAAAACTCATTTTCAATATTATATAGTAAAATTATATCTAATTCTTTTTTATTATAATATAAATATAATTTTGGTATTATAAATTTATTATTTAATTCATTAATTTTAGTTAATAATTCAACCCAATTATATTCAAATTTAATATCATTACTGCAAAACATTAATTTACCTTTACATTTATAAAAAGCCATACTATGCCCAGGATGAATTGTATTCAGAGAATTTACCGTCATACCAATTATATTATTTAGTTCAATAGGTTTATTTACAATATCATATATCATATATGCATCGTATCTATATAATTTATCACTTATAAAATAAGATATTAATAATAATAAATAGAATTCTGAATATTCAGTACCACCTCTATATTCTCTAGAAATATTTGGATATAATAATAAAAATAATCTTAATAATTCAACTTCACATGTATTTTCATCTTCATTATAACTTTTTTCTTTAGTCTCATCTAATAACTCACTATTATATTTTGTCCTATTTTCAAATCTTTTCTTTAAATAATTAAAAAAACTTACAATATTATTCACATCTTCTAATTTAGTGAAATGTGGAAATAATATTTTTGTATTACTTTTATTAAATTTTATAATATAATCATCCTTAGTCATTTTAATTAAATTTTCTAATAATTGTGGTTCGTGTGAAAATAATATCATCAATATACTAATCATCCAACAAGTACCTTTTAGATTCTCAAAAAAATAATATTTATCATCACACTCAATAACACCACCTAATTGATTTTTTAATTCTATATATTTATTTTTATATTTAATATATTTATTATATATTTCCATAATATAAAAGGTTTGAAATTAAATATGGGCTATTAATTATATAATCATTATAATGAAGCTTCTGATATAGTTTTAACTAAAATATCTGATTAAAAAATTGATAAAATAATTAATAAATAATAATTATTTTATTATATCAATGATAGAATATGTATATGTATTATCTATATTTATAATAATTATAATGCTAATAATGTCTATAAATTGTTGTTATGCTGTATGTTGTGATTATGTACCTAATAGACCAAATATAGAAATTATAAATAATGAAATACCATATAATAGTATTAACTAAATATATAATATACTAATGAATATATTGTTGCAGTATAACACCAAAAACTTGTAAATTCTCTTGTTTTATAATAATTATAATAGGAATATATTAAAGATCCTAATCCATAAATAATTAATGGATTTTTAGCTGGGAAATCTTTTAATGTTAATAATGGTATTATCATAAATATCCCATAATAATAAAAATATATATTTTCATATAATTTATTTTTATAATAATTACTCCACGATAAATGTTTAGTTTCTCCAATAGTTAAATTTCTTTTAGATTCTTCAACATCTATCATTAGAAAAGCAGATAGGCCAAATAATATTGCTACTAAATATAAAATCTTATATTCGGAAAATAAATAACCACCAAGTGATTGAATGATTGGTTGTAATATTAAGCACATCATAATAATAAAGAGCCCAAGTTCTTTTAATCTTTTATTAGTATTATAATGTTTCCATATTAGCCCTTCACCTAATTGAACAAATGCATAAGAACCAATAAATAAACTCATCCATTTATCATGATAATTATTTCTATTTAATATTATAACAATTATAATTAAATTAAAAATAAAAGCATTGATAGAAGCTTTGTATGAATAGCACATTATTATAATAGTTAAAATATTTTTTTATAATTTAATTATAAAAAAAATATAAAAATATTTCAAAAAAAAATGTATAATATAATATTATGGATAATATTATAGAAAATATTATATGTTATTTCTTTCAAGTTCAGTGTAATATAAAAATAAATCATTTTCAAACATTAAAATATGCGCGTCATAAAGCAACTGATGAATTACTAGATAATCTTTTAGAATTGTCTGATAAATTTGTAGAAGTCTATTTAGGACATTATAATACCAAACCAAAATTTGCAGAGAAATATAGAATATATATTACAAATATAGATGATACTAATATAATTACAATATTAGAAGAATTTAAAAAAATATTAATAGCATTTGATAATAAATTATCAAAAGATACCGAATTATTAAATATTAGAGATGAAATGTTAGCTGCTATTAATAGAACTTTATATTTGTTTAGCCTAAATTAATTTATTCTAAACAGGTTTGTAATATTAATGGACATACAATATAAGGATTCATATTAGATGCAGGTCTTCTATCCTCAAAATAGCCTTTCTTATCATTATATGTATCATTACCAACTCTAATAGAACAGTCTCTACCACCTACAGACCATGAGAATTTATCTATAGAAGATGTTTCATTTGTTCCTATTAATCTCATATTGTTATCATCACCATACATTTCAATATGTTTCTTATGATTATTTTTTAATTTATCAATATATTGTAAAATAGTATTATACCCATTTTCTTTTCTAGTATCATTAGTAGAAAAATTAGTATGACATCCGCTACCATTACAGTTATCATGAATTGGTTTAGGATGAAAGTTAATTTTTACGCCATATTTTTCTCCTAATTTTTGTAAGATAAATCTTGCTACCCATAAATCATCTGATACTTTTAATCCTTCTTCAGGACCAATTTGAAATTCACATTGTCCTGGTGCAACCTCCTGATTTATACCGCTTATTTTTATTTTAGTATAAAGGCACATATTCATATGTTCTTCTGATAAACTTCTTACTCTATTATCATTCTCACCAACCGAACAATAATATTTTTCGTGTTTTGGTTCATCCTCATCATATCCAAGTGGTTTATTATCATAATTATCATAAATAAAATATTCTTGCTCCAAACCGTACCAAGCCTCATTATCTTTATACCTATCAAAAATTAATTTGGCGTTTGTTCTGTGATTAGATGGCAATGGGTTCATATGTTTATCATATGTCTCACATAATACAATAAAAGCCTCTATATTCTCATTTGTATTTTTGAATGGACAGTTGTATAATCTTGCAGGAATTAATAATACTTCAGAATCTTCTGTTGTACCTTGATGTGTAGAACTACCATCGTAATTCCAATAAGGTATATCCTCAATACATGATACTTTTTTATAATGCACTTTTATTTTAGATCTAAGATTATTTATGC
>Ga0214921_10001487_pt1 | contig 39858 bp, 33 predicted proteins | sample LL1505_MetaG_FD_177992 | JGI IMG/M metagenome (GOLD analysis project Ga0214921, IMG submission 177992) | Freshwater microbial communities from Lake Lanier, Atlanta, Georgia, United States - LL-1505 | ecosystem: Environmental > Aquatic > Freshwater > Lake | place: USA: Georgia | collected...
CAAATTTTATGTTAGTGATTAGAAAAATAATAAATAATTATTATTTTTTGATAAATAAATTTCTAATATAAATCAGCACGAACAGACCATACGAGAAAGATTAATTTATAATTGCGTATATCAATAACGCATATCCAATTATTAATGTGTCTCTTATTAATAATAATATTCGGTATGATATATTTCTTATCACTATTTTTTGCTTTAATACTTTCTGACACATAAATTTCATATTTTTTCTCTTGAGTCGGAGCAACACACCCTAGGTCTTCAGTACCTTCAGTATCTATAAATTTAAATAATTTTTTATTTCTTTCTTTTAGTAAATCTCGAATATATTTATCTTTATCATTTTTTTCAGTATTGTTATCAAAAATTATATCTGTTTTAGGCACATCATCGATAATATATGGAACTCTACTAAATTCATTTTCATCATTTTCATATAAATTCTCATCAAGACACCATACAAGAAAAATAAGTCTAGATTCACGACTATCAATATAACATTGCCAATTATTTTTTTGTCTCTCTTCCGGTTTTAAATCAATAATAAATGGTTGATTGAAATTGTATTTATTTATACTGTCTGATATATGTTTTTTATAAGAATTATCTGTGTCGGGTCTCGTGATTTGTTTACATTCAACCTTATCAGAAATAATATATTTATATAATTTCTGATTATATATTTTTACAATATCACGTATTAAACCTTGTTTATAATTTTTATGATATAAATTATTATTTGCATCCCTAGAATTTTTAGCACAATGTTTTAATTCTTCTTCATACTTATCTAAATCATCTATTATAATAGGAATTCTCCCATATTTATACAAGTCTGAACTACTCATATCAAATATTTCAATATCATCATCTGAAATATCCCATTTTTCAGGTTTTAGCATTGATTCATCAAGGCGCCGTGTGGGATATATCAAATCAGGATTTTCTGTATCGGCAAAAAATTTTTCATATGCTTCAACCGTTTTGATCGATGTTCTATATGGACCCGTTTTATGATGGTCATCAATTATTTTTTTCCAATAACCAGTCATTCTCCCGGACAAACCTTGAATTTGAACATTTGTATCTGGATTTTCTGAAAAATATTCGTGAACAGCACCAATTTTTATTTTCCAATGATTATATATTTCCGTAGCTCGCCTCATTAAATTTTTTAGTATTATAACAGTATGCTGTTTGATATCACGAAATATTTCATCAAACATAGGATTCTCAATTCTGTCAATTGAATTATGTTTTTTACACTCAATATTATATTTAGCACACATTTTTTCTACATTCTTTATATCAGTCTCACTTAACAATCTAATAAAATGAACCCTATAATCGTTTTTATAATTCTCTAAAATATCTTCTTTTATCCATTTTTCTGCTGCTTTTTCAGTTTTAATAGGATACCATTCTTGTATTATTCCTCTTGTTAAAAAATCACCGTGACTAATATATGTATCAGGTATGGTCATATTTATTACTTTGTGTTGATTCCCCCATTTGTATAATTCTTTTAACTCATTCTTATTTGTTGCACTTACCATTACCAGACGAATATTGTGTGTTTTTAGGTAATCTATATCCTTAATACCACATTTAATTAACATTTTATCCATTTTTTGCCCCTCTTTTGTTCCGGTATCGATCTCATCTATTATGATAAGCGCATTATTAATATTTTTAAGTTTTTTAACTAAATTATCTAATTTTCCGTGATGATGTACATTCTCTACAAAACAAGTTGGCGCTTTTTTCTTAAACTCCGATTCCCAACTAATATTGCTCATTCCAGTTATTACAAATACATTGTTACGATGTATTACATAATTATCATCTGGATGGGTTGTCTCATTTTTGAGTATTTCAATCATTAATCCATCCATACCAACCTTTGTTCTTTTAACAATACTGATCACAACCCTTTTATTATTGTAAAATTCATCAGTAACTTTTTTTGCGTCTGCTATCTGATTAGGAAAAATATACTCACTTGATACACATTTATTTCCTTTCAAAAATTCTTCACGATTTTTTGCTTTTGCTGATTCATAATCACTTCTCACTGCTTGGCGTGATAATTCTTTTATTTCGCTCTTATTATCCATTTATTTTCATGTATTTATTATCATTAATATTTCAAATCTTAATAATTCAATTTTTATTTATAAAAATGTATAAATAAAATTATAATTTAGTTACATTCATTAATCCACAATTTAGCAATAATATCATTCATTATATTTATATCACCTTCAAAATATTCCCTTTTGCTTTGTTCAAAAATTTCTTTGAATCTTATAATTATATTTTCCTCAAAATAACTAGCATTTTTAACTTTAATTATCAAATGAATAACATATCCAGAAACATATTCTTTTAATCTGTCATTTGGATTATACTGTTCTGTTTTTCCAATTTTATATATATTTGTACCAATATTTTCTTTTGTTTGAATTAAATAAAAATATTGATTTATTCCTTTTGAAACCTCATATTTAGATTCTTCTTTTTTATTGAATTTACTTTTTATAATTCCAGGTGTTTTTTTTTCACTTGAATTTGTATCGTCAGATTTTGTATCAATCAATTTCGTATTACTTGTTTTTATGTTACTCAATCTATTATCAGATGTTTTATTTTCAGGTAATTTATTTTCAGGTAATTTATTTTCAGGTAATTTATTTTCAGGTAATTTATTTTCAGGTAATTTATTTTCAGGTAATTTACTATCAGGTAATTTATTATCAGATGTTTTATTTTCAGATAATTTATTATCGGGTAATTTATTATCAGATATTTTATTTTCAGATAATTTATTATCAGATAATTTATTATCAGGTAATTTATTGTCAGGTAATTTATTATCAGGTAATTTATTATCTGATGTTTTATTCTTAGTATCTTCAGTTATTTCATTATCTCCACAATAACTAATCAGATCATCATCAATTATTTGCTTCTTGTCCTGAGGTTTTAATTTTGGATCATTTACTTTTTCTAAACCTGCTTTTTTTGCTTTATCAAATAAATCTTTATATTTTTTTTCAGTTCTTTTATTTGTAAAAGGCATTTGATTATGCCATATTATTGTTCTAATAAGTTTTATCAAATTATTATCTTGAGAAAATGTAATATATTTATTAAATGTAATGCCAAGTTCTTTACCAATTTTTTTTGATTTAAAATTGACACGATGTAATACGTGATTTTTATATCCATCTTGTGATTTACTTAAATTATCAATAATACCATAAAGACGCCCATCTTTATAAATTTCAGTTGATGCTTTTGGTAATTCCTCATTTTCTGTTTGAAGTGAAAATAATACAAATGTTGTATCAATTTCAATACACCACTTGTTTTGTGAATTTATGTGATAATGCGTTGTATATCCTTCTGATAGTAATTTATTTATATCATCACATTTTTCAAGTTTATCTTTTTTGATTTTTTCATCATATACACATTCATAATAAATTTTATTATCATTTGAACATATTAATTTTATCATATTACTTTTATTTTTTGTAATCTTCAAATAATATAATTTATATGATTTTGTAAAAGGACGACAGTTTCTATCATCAAAAAATGACATATATGGTTTGACAATTTGGGTAATTGTATCTTTACCAGCCACTTTACTTTCAATGTAAATATTAATATTATTACTTCTAATAATATTAGCATATGTCTTTGATATATGTTTGTAAATGTCTTCATTTAAATTCTTATAATTTGTATCTTTATAGATTTTATCTTGAATTGATGTAAGAATTATTGATGATCCTTGATGATAACAATGATTATCTTTGTATTGCGTTTCATTTATCTCTTCAAAATCTTTATATTGATATGATTTATTAACATCACTTGTATTACACATATCCTCAAAATCAAATCTTAGTCGATAATATTTATTTTTCACTTTTGAATATACTTCTAAAAAATCTGCACAAGCAATTGCTCCAGATTTTAAACCCATACCATATTCCGAAATTTCATCATCATCATCCTGACCAGTTCTTAAATGTCCCATATTAAATGGATTTTTAATATCCTCTTCTAATATATTTTCAAACCCATATTCATATGAGTCCGCAATTTGTATTTTATGTAATTTTTCTTCATCACCCTGTTTACTTATTGTTGTTATTTTTATATTTTCACATTTTTTTATAACATTATCGATAAACTCTGATAATATTCTAAAAAGAGTATAGTTATTATTTCGCTGTTGCGCAACAATTGTTTTAAAATGTGGTGGTGCTATATTAGGCATTCTTTATGCTCATTATTATTCATATATTTAACTATTAAAAATTCAATTTTTATATAAATAAAATAATATCACATAAATCAAAATTCCATAATGTTTTCGTCCCTACTCATTTTTTTTATTTGACTCGCAACACTAATAAACTTATTAATAATTTCTGTTTGTTTTATTGATATCTCTATTTCACGATTATTTGTTGTTGTTATTTTTAATACATCCCAATAAAACCAACCTTTACTCTTGGGATCGAGAGAACTTATATTTTCAAGCATTATTTCAACACAAATTATCCCGTTTTTAATATGAATAATTTTTTTATTAGACAAAATAACACTATCGTCAATATATGGATAACCATCATTAATATGTAACCATACCAGATTTTCATCTGTATTATTACCAAACATTCCTTTATATTTTAGCATAATTGTGTAAGGGTCAATCGTGTCTTGTGAGTTAGTAACATTTGGAATATATTTTTTAAGTTCTCTAATTAGTTCATATGATTTTACAGTTTTTTTATTTTCTTCAATTGCTTCAAGAATTGCAGAACTTACTCCTGCGCTAATTACGGAAGAACCAGTTGTAATACCACCAACAACAGCAAGTCCAGCAATCATACCACCACCGCCGGAAGCCAACGAACCACCTGCTAAAGATGCCAAACCAGAACCAATTAAACCAGCACCAACTCCTGTTCCAATAACAGGAATTATTTGACACAAAATACCAGTAGCAATTGCACCACTGGCGATTGCACTTCCAATAATAATGGGTGTTTTGGTATTAGATAACATTCTTTTTATTAGTAATCAAATTATGTATAATATGTTTGTAAAATCAATTTTTATAAATAATAAATCAAGGTTTGTGCGTAATTCTAATAAAATAATTAAAAAATCCAGCAAATTTACTTTGTTTAAATTTATCGTAATATTCATCTTGTCTAACATAATCATATGCTCCCTCAATTCCATTACTGTCTAATATTTTAGCAATAAAATGCTGACAATTGTTTGTTACTAAATCATAGTCAAAAAATTCCTCAGTTGAATCATATGTATCGATTGTATTACATAAAAGTGAATATAAGCAGAAATTAGGTTTATTATTTGTATTAATTATTCTAGTGTTCTCATAATAATCATTTCTTATCCCATTCTTAACTACTATTTCTTTGCCATCTTTTTCTATCAATAAATCACCATCGGTTGTTTCAACAATAATGTATGAATGATGTATTTCTTTTAATTCTTTTTTATATTCACCAAAAGTAACAAAATTAATAAAGTTTTCTAGATAGTTAGTATCATCAAATATTTTAGAATTTCCAATATGTATTTTATTAATTGGAGTAAATATATATCGTTTTTTGTGTGGCATATGCCAAATACTCTCATCTTTTACTTTATTAAATAGGTGTTTGTATAGTAGTTTTGATAATATTAACTCATATTTGGTATAGATGATAGTATATGCTGGATATTCCATTTCTTTTTTTTCTTTTCCATCTTCATATATTTTGCTATTCTGATAATTTTTTAATTTTATTTGTGCTAATGTTGAACTCATCTTTTGTTATTTATTATATTATGCCTCAAACAATATGTTATTTCAATTTTTATATTCAATAAAAAATGAAAACTATATCATATTGAAAATTATAACATAATATAATTAAATCTTCTTCAAATGGATAATCCTTACATAAACATACCATTGGTTCTACCTCCACTTATGCCAACCTGTACAGGGTGGTCTGCTTGTGGGCGACCAAGAGGATGTGGTCGAGTTTATGGTTGTCATTCTCAACTACCCCGACCACAACCGCAACCGCAAGCAATGACCAGAGACAACTAATTATTTTGTCTCTAATTTTTTATAACTATTTCACCATTTATTACATCAATAATAAAAAATTTTGATTGTTTTATTCATCGGGTTTAAAAATATCGTATTTGGCAAGAAAGTCGCAATTATTATTTGCGAATATTACTTTTTCCCTGATTGCGTCTATCTCTGGCACTTGTTCTGGGAAAACAAACTTTACAAATTGAAGTGTCGCATTCAACCTGACAAAATCATCTTCATCAATCAATGAAATTGACCCTTCTGCGTTGAGTGATTCACATATCGGCACTAATTCATTGATTAATCTTATTGCCTCAGCGACTGTCTCAGAAAATGTATCTTCCAGTTCTGCCATTTTTATTTATAATTAATAATAAATCTAAACATATTGAATTTTCATTTTTTACATAAAAAATTGAAATTTAAAGATATAAAATATAAATAATATACTCATCAATAATATGTCTAAAATGATTGCGAAAAAAACAACTAGTTCTAATACTTCCAATAATATTACTATTACAACTGATGATGTTTTTAAAGTAGCAGATTTATTTTTCAAGAGTAATAATTATAAATATAGACATCTTTATAATAGTTATGAAAAATTTATTGATGATACCATACCAAGATTTTTAACTAACTCAGACCATGTATTTACTGAGATTGTGACAGATACTGCGTGTATTAGACATAAATTTGAATTTAAGAACATAAGAATTGAACCTCCTAAATTATCAAATGGGGTTGAACCTATGTTTCCAACAGAAGCGAGACATTTGTCATTGTCATATAATTTGATAGTTTATGCTGATGTATCACAAATAAAAGAAGTATTGACTTATAATTTGCCAGAAGGTGAAAACTCAACAAAGACAATAATTGGAAAAACAGAAGTTAGCAAACCTGTTATGATTATTCCAGTTATGGTGAGGTCAAAATATTGTAATATAACTCAATTTCCAGAAGAAACAAAGAATGAATGTAGATATGATCCAGGTGGTTATTTCATTGTGAAAGGTTCTGAGAAAGTTGTTATTTGCCAGGATAGAATAGTTTATAATACCCCAATGGTTTCAACAAAAAAAGTGTCAAATATAGTTTATCATATTGTAGAAGTAAAAAGCAAACCAATAGACAGTTTTGGAATAGTTCAACAAATGTTAATAAAGATAAAGAAAGATAATATTATGATTATTAAGATGTCATTTTTACACGAAATAAATGTTATCGCAATATTCAAAGCATTGGGAATAATCTCTGACAAAGAATTGATTAATATTTGTACGTATGATATTAATGACACACAATTGGTTGAACTTGTGCGAATGTCTGTTGATAATTGCTATAATGAAGCAACAGGTGAAAAGATTGTGTCATACACACAAGCATTAGACTATTTAATTAGCAAAATTAAAGTTGTCAAGAAATATAATGAATCAAATATAAAAATAAGAATGGAAGAAAAAAAGATGCACCTAAATTCATTACTACAAAAAAGTTTCTTACCGCATATCAAGGGTTCATTAAAACAAAAAGCATATTTCTTGGGATATACAGTTAATAAACTTTTGAAAGTATTTGTTGGAAGAAAAGATTTAGATAATCGAGATTCATATTGTATGAAAAGAGTTGATAATATAAATGAACTATTTGAAGAAATTATGAAAGCACAATACACAAATATTATGACAGAATGTGATAAGAAATTCACAATAAAATTAAATGATACAACAAACTCTGATGACTTATTTAACATAATTCACGAATTTAAACCATCAACATTTGACCAAGGATTTAAATCTAGTTTAATGTTAGGAAACTGGCCAAAGAAAAAGGGTGTCTCACAAATGCTACAAAGATATTCTCATCTTTTAACGATTTTACATTTTTCGAGAGTTGATTCGCAAAGTGGTTCTCAATCGGCAAGTAAATTAACAAAACCACGGCAACAAGATATATCGGCAATACCATTTTTGTGTCCAGTATCAACACCAGAAGGAGCAAAAGTTGGTTTGATTAAGCATTTATCAATGATTAGTTCCCTAACAATTGGAGATATTGGCAATACTGAGATAGTGAGAGAATATATTGTAAATCATCCGGATGTTATAGTTCTATACAATGTAAATATATTTCAACTTAAAAAATACACGAAAATATTCTTAAACGGTGAATGGTTAGGAGTTATAGATAATCAAATAGGAGACAATAATAAGAGTAAAATGATAGAATTTTATGAAGTAGCAAGACAGAAAAAATTAAATTGTATCTTTAATAATGAAATGACAAGTATCACATTTGATAATAAAAATAATGAGATACGATTTCACACAGACTCAGGAAGATTATACAGACCAGTATTTAAAGTAAAACAGAATGAAATTGTATTAGATAAAAAAATGGTGGATATTATTAGTCTTAATAATCTTGACAAAGATAAAATAACATCTTGGGAAGAATATCATATTCATAAGAATACGCCAATCGAATTTATTGACGCTGAAGAACAACCATTTGTAATGATTGCTGAGACAAGAGACAAATTAGAACTTGAACGACAAAAAATGGTAAATTCATTGTCTTTTAAGATGAAAAATAATCTGATAACAAATAGATATAACGAGAATACATTTTGTAATTATGATTATGTTGAAATACATCCATCATTATTATTGAGTGATATTGCTACAAATATTCCATTTTGTAGTAAGAATCAAGCTCCAAGAAATATTTTTCAATACGCTCAGGGAAAACAAGGAATGAACATTTATCTTACAACATATAGAACTAGAACTGATATTAGTTATATCTTGTATAATCCGGAAGTGCCAGTTGTGAATTCAAGAACGTCAAAATATTCATATACTGATGTTTTGCCCCCAGGTTCAAATGCGATTGTAGCAATTGCTTGCTATGGTGGATTTAATCAAGAGGATAGTTTAGTGTTTAATGCTACTTCATTAAAACGTGGTTTGTATATGTCAACATCACTGAAAAAATACGGTTCAACAATAACCAAAAATAATGAAACATCAAATGATGAAAAATTTATGAAACCACCCGCAGATAAAACAATTGGTATCAAAGCAGGTGTTTATGATAAGATGAATGAGAATGGATATGTGCCCGAAGAAACCGTTTTAACAAATGGTGATATGATATTTGGCAAAGTTACACCAATTAACGACCCTAAAAATCCAGATAAAAAATTTAGGGATAGTTCAGAACCATACAAAGCTATTATAGATGGTGTTGTTGATAGAATATTTGTAGGAATAAAGAATGAAGAAGGATATGAAACAAGAAAAGCACTTATTCGTTCTGAGAGAATACCTCATATTGGTGATAAATTCTGCAGTCGCCACGGCCAAAAAGGAACAATGGGTATTGGAATGGATGCTATTGATTTGCCATTTAATAAATATGGAGTTAGACCAGACATTATTATGAACCCAAATGCCGTACCATCAAGAATGACAATCGGACAATTATGGGAATGTATCTTTGGAAAAGTTGGAGCGCTTATCGGAACAAATGTGGATGGAACATCATTTGAAACATTTGATATGAATAGTATTAAAGACAAACTAGAAAAATTAGGATACAATAGAGAAGGACAAGAATATTTGTATAATGGAATGACAGGAGAGAAAATAGAACACGACATATTTATTGGGCCAACATTTTATCAAAGATTGAAACATATGGTTCAGGACAAAATACACGCTCGTGCTGAGGGAGCGTCATCTGTATTAACCAGACAAGCACCAGAAGGAAGATCCAGAGATGGTGGTTTAAGATTGGGCGAAATGGAACGTGATGCTATTATCGCACACGGAATGGCATTATTTCTTAAAGAAAGATTTTTTGATTGCGCAGATAAATTCAGAGTTCACGTATGTGGCGATTGTGGTCTATTCGCAGTGCGTGAAAAATCACGAATAAAAATATCTAAACCAACTGAAAGTGATACATACATTTGCCCTTCTTGTGAAAGTGATAGTTCTATCGTTCAATGTAATGTACCATATAGCACGAAATTATTAATGCAGGAATTGACAACTTGTGTTATTATCCCAAGAATTGTTGTTTAAGAACCAATAATTATTGGAAGAATTATTTTATGAATAAAACAACTATAAAAATTGAATATTATAATTGTTTATAAGTATTTGTAATAATATGCTAAAACAAAATGGACGCTACATTTACACTTGATGAAATAGGTCTTCCATTTATTAACAAGACTGATAAAGATGACATAACAAATTATTTTACAGAACAACCCAACTTACTTGAAATAATGAATAAATTTATACCAAATGAAGCAACTGGTTTGGCATATGCTGTTACTTGTTTGATACACGATGGCATTAAAAATCCAGAATTCCACCTACAAGTAACCATACCTTCTAGAAAAGCATCTAACATAATCTTACCAATAATTACAAAACCAGGAGAGAAACCAAACTTTTATGTTAATTGGGGTGATACTATACACCTAGAATATGGTTCCGCAACACACTCATATCCAATATGTGCTATTACAAAAACATACAATATTAGATTTTTTGGTTTGAATATTATTGGATTTGGTAATCAATCAGCAACCATTGATGATTTTCAAAAATATCTCACAGCAGTAAAATCATTTGGAAATTTGGGGCATACATTTACAAGTCTTTCTTATGCTTTTGCGTGGTGTGTAAATGATATAACTCTACCTGAATATTTGCCAGATAGTGTCACCGACTTGAGTTATATGTTTTATTGTTGCTATAATTTCAATCAGCCAATTAACAAATGGAACACATCTAAAATCACAAATATGGAAGGAATGTTTTATTGGTGTTTGAATTTCAATAAAAGTCTCAATAATTGGGATACATCAAATGTGTCTAATATGTCGATGATGTTTTATAGATGTATATGTTTTAGACAATCACTACGCAATTGGATTATTTCAAATGTTGCTGATTTACGTAAAATATTTCTTGCTTGTATTAATTTTGATGATAGTTGCGCAAAAAATTATTGGACTATACCCGCTTCTGCTATTATAGACTATACAAGTTTTCGCTATAAAGGATGAACAAAAAATGAAAATAACAATATATTGATAAGTATTGTTAAATAATAATAAACAAACAAGAATGCCAAAAACTCAATCTAGTCAATCCGGTCAATCTAGTAAGCAAGGAGGACAAACACGAATTAAACACCCAAATCCTACTAATGTGGGAAAGAATAATGGCAAACGCTAAATAGTGTATATATAAATTTACTAATTATTTTATTACAACCCTCTATTTTATTTTGTGTTAGATTATTATATACATATATCAATGTTTTCTCATATATTAAATAATCCCAATAATTTTGTGATTGAGAATGATTATCACATCATACCATTTGGGAGTAGATGTACTTCAGCAATAGCATGTAAACTTGCTGACCTTCGTAAATTTTCATTACCATTTGATTGGACAGTACCATTATTTCCAAATAAAATTAAACAAGTATTAGAAAATAATTTTGATGAATTTATTCCAGATGTCCATAAAAATATATTTAATAACAAATATGGTTTTTATCTTGCACATTTTAATTCCGATGCTAGCACAGGGATTGAAGAATACAATAGAAGAATTAAAAGATTTGCTAATATTATTAACCAACCGAAAAAAATATATTTTGTATATATTAACGAGGATTATTTATATGATCCAAACTATCGCAAAGAGGATTTTAATGATAATATTTTCAACGAAATGTTAGAACTTGAAAAGTTTATTAGAGATAAATACATTAATATTAATTATAATATTTTATATTTTAATTTTATAAAACATAACATACCTGCTAATTCTAATATTATAAACATTGTATTACAAACTCAACAATTATATAATATTATAATACACTCTAAAATTGATGCTTTCAGAATATATTGTAGCAAAATATTAACAGAGTTATTCAATACTAAATTAACACGAAAACATCGTAAAATCATATATACAAATCTGTATAAAGAATAGTTATTTATATTAAAGCAATAAATATTAAATACAAATTTTATAATTATTTTATTACAACCCTTAAATTTTATTTTTATTTTGTAATATAAAATAATGTTTTCGCATACAATAAATAATCCTAATAATTTTGTTATTGAAACTGATTATCATATTATACCATCTGGTAGTAAATGTTGTTCTGCGTTAGCATGTAAATTTGCTAATCTTCGTAAATTTTCATTACCATTTGATTGGACAATACCAGTGTTTCCAGCAAAAATTCAAAAAGTATTAGAAAATAATTTTGATGACTTTATCCCGGATGTGCGTAATCGTAAATTTAAAAATAAATATGGTATAGGTATTAGTCATTTTAATCCGAATATTGATATGGGAATTGAAGAGTATAAGAGAAGAATTATTAGATTTAATGACATAATAAATCAACCAAAAAAAATATATTTTGTGTATATCAATGAAGAATATTTGTATAATAGAAGTTATCGCACAGATAAATTTAATAAGGTTATTTTTAATCAAATGTTAGAATTTGAAAAATTTATTAAAAATAAATACACTAATATTAACTATAATATTTTATATTTTAATTTCATACAACATAATATTCCAGCACATTCTAATATTATAAACATTGTATTACAAACTGACAAGTTATACACTGTAACACAAAAATCACCATATAACGAGTTTAGAATGTATTGTGGCAAAATATTATCAGAATTATTTAATACAAATATAGAACAAAGAATTGATTATAATATTAACATATATAAAAACTAAAAATAGTATAATAATCACTAATTATACTAATATTCTCGTATATTACAAATTGCTACCATATAATACATTTATAGTATATTATGCAAAATATTAGCAGAATTATTTAATACATAAACAGAATAAATAATATATTTATAAATTTACTATATAAAAATGGAGTTTCTTGCTGGTTTCGTTCAAGGTATAACAAGAGTTACAATTTCATATCCATTTGACACTGTAAAAACATATATGCAACAAAATCTACATACTAACAATCATACTAATACAATACAAAGTGTAAAATATTTATTAAAAACAGATCCGAAAGTTTTTTATAGAGGTTCAACTATGAGTTATTTAATAATACCATTTGATAGGTCAATACAATATTATTTAATGGAAAAAAATAAAGACAAATACAATCCTTTTTTATTTAGTATGTGTGTTGGAGCAATAAGTACGAGTTATAATTTGCCCCTATTATACATAACAACAAATGCTGTATTAACACAAAAAAATAATTATACAACAATATATAATTTTGTAAAAAATATAAATATTAAAAAATTATATAGTGGTTTTAATGTTGAAATACCTAAAATGATATTAGCGACTGGAAGTTATATGGGAACATATATGTATTTAAGAGAAAATTATAACAAAGAAAACTCACTTATTAAAGCATCACTAATTGGAATGACATCAAGTTTCATTTGTTGGTCTATAATTTTTCCACTTGATACAATAAGAACATCAATACAAGTTGAAAATAAAACAATTATTGACACAATTAAATATAAATATACTAATTATGGTTTAAGAAGTTTTTATAAAGGCATAACACCTGTATTAATAAGAACAATACCATCATCATCACTAGGAATGTTTGCGTATGAATTAACAAGAAAATTAATTAACTAGATTATTTGTTAGTTCATCACACAGTTTTTCACAAGTATTTTTTCTATCTTTAATTTTCTTAATTGGTATTCCCGCATAAATCGTCCATTTATCAGTAGATTTATTTGCTAATGATGAAGCACCAATAACAGAACCAGTATCAATTAATACATTTGGAAAAATAACAGAATTACAACCAATCATACAATGTTCTTGAATAGTAATAAATCCTCTATTAACATTAGTAAGATTTTTAGGCACAGTTGGATTTGACATATAATTGCCAGAATAATCATCATTTGCTCCAATTAATTTACAACCAATTGAAACACAAGTATAATTATTTATTTCAATAAATGTTCCTGATATAAAAACACAATGTGAAGAAATGTGAATGTAATTTTTTATAGTAATACTTCCATATCCTGCTAAGATTGTGAAATCATCAATTCTTACATTATTATGTAAAGTTAATTTTGTTGGATTATACATTTTAACAGATTTATTGATTTGAATATTTGTGCCTAATATTTTTATTCCCATATTTTTTAGATTTTTCAAACTATAAAACATTAATTATAATTATGAAAATTATAATTAAAATGAATATTTTATTGACAGACATACTATTTCCAAATAAATATGCTAAATGGCGATTAGTAGAAATTAAGTCATTTATAGATGAATATAAGTGTGATATTTTAGTTGTAAATAAAATAACAAATTATGCTGGCATTAAATATGATTTTGATTATGAAATATTAAAAGAAAAGTTTTCATTAGAAGAATATGACATATTAATTTTTAATAAGAATTATAATTTTGTAAATAAATATAATTCAAGACTTGATGGAACGCAATTTAATAATATAATTAATGCTGATTATATGTTTTGCCATAAAAGTAAAAATATTGATATATCTATTTTTAATTTGACACAATTAATAAATGCTTATGATTTTATCTATCACATATTTCTAATTTCCTATCAAAAATTTAATCATCATTTTAAATATCCACATAATAAACAGATAATTCACTTATATCCAGGTGGAGGATATTTATCACCAGCATCACTAAATAATATACATAAGGATGTGAATCTTGTAATTACTCAACAATTTATATCCAAACAAATCAAACACAATAAATTTATAAATGTTTATGGCGGGGGATTTTATAATAAAGATGAAAATATAAAAATAAAAAATAAAAAAACTGATGAGTTGTGCGTTTGTTTTACATCAATGGGATGTCCAATCGCAAAAGGACTTTATATATATTATTCAATTGTTGAACAATATAATATAAAATATCCAAATAATAATGTTAAATTTATATCAATTGGTATAAACAAAAATACGAACAAAAATATAGTATCATACAAACCAATGCCTCAGGATGAGTTGAGTAATTTTTATAATAATAATGTGGATATTGTTATTAGTTTAGATACTGGTGTTCAAATAAATGGGTTTCCACTTGGTGTTGAAGCAATAATGGAGGGTTGTGTTGTTCTAACAACTGACAAACATAATCAAAATGTATTAAACGAATTTAATTTAGACCCATTCTATATTATTGATGTTGATAATATTGATGATATTATTATTAGAATTAATAGCTTGACAGATAAAAATATATTACTAGAAAAAAGTAATATATTACAAAATAGAATATACGAATTATTTAATTATGATAATACAATATTGAAAACATTTAATTTTATAAAATCACTTAATGAAAATAATTTATGATTTTTGAATAATACACCAAGTAGGATTAATAGCGACAATTATTTTAAAATTATTATTTACTAATAAGAACTCATCAAGTGCTTTTTTTACACCTTGCCAATTAATGTCATCCATTACAATAATACCATTATTAATAATTTTCTTGCTATATAATTGAAGATCTTTTAGAACACTACTATAATCGTGATTTCCATCAATATGTAATATATCGATTGTATCATCTTCAAAATTAATAATAGCATTCTCTGCGGTATCTCTTATTATTTTTACATTTATTTTATGTTCTGTTATGTTTGTGATTAATCTATTATATACATTTTCTAGAAATTTTGCATTCATTGACATTGATTTTGCTAATTCAAATAATTTTTTATTATTCTCGATGTCAGTTTGTAAATAAGGTTTATAGGGGTCAATACCATAACTTAATACGTTATTATTAAGAACCGTAATAGGTAATAAAAAACATCCATTATAAACTCCAATCTCAACAATTACTTTTGTATTTTTATTTTTAATAAAATTTTCATAAATATACATAAATTTTTCTGGTGGGCAAGCGCCGCCTCCGTCGCGAACTAATAATTTATAAATATCCATCCTTATATTATAATATCTAATTATAATATTTATTTATTATTTCGATATATCTGTTGATTTCAGTTTCTCCAACATCCATATTAAGAGGCAAACAAATAATTCTATCAAAAATATCTCTTGATTTTTCTTTATTTTCTAATGGATAATAATATTTTTTTGCTTCAATATTATTTTCAATAAAATGTTTAATATCGCAATTACGAGAGAATAATACTGGAATTGTAGCTATTAATGATAAAGAATAATCCCCAAATGTAGTAAATAATTTTATATCTTTTGTTTTTTCAATAAAATATTTTATCATTTTTGTATGATGTTTAAATATATTATCTAAATTTTTAAGATACTCAGCAATGTAAATACATGAGATTTCAGACATTTTGTAATTCCCAGCATTAACATCATAATGTAATCTGTCAGTATCACTATAACCAAAACAAATAGATTTTTTCATTGCTTCTAAATATGATTTATCAAATACTATAAAACCACCTTCACCAAATCCGATAGGTTTAGTATGATGTAATGAAACCATACATCCATTGCCATAATTTAGATGATTTTTATTCTTGTAATAAGACATTGGGGATGCCGCATTATCGAACAATAATATTTTATTATTATTCTTACAAAAAGTTTCATATAATTCAATGTTTGTTGAACATCCAAAACAATTTGTTATTACTATGCCATCATAATTGTCTTTATTCTTTTCTAAATATTCATAATCAATTCCCATATTATCATCAATGTCAATTACAATACTATCACTTAATATTCCTTGTTGACAACACGGAAATGTAAAAGATTGAACTAACCATCTTAATTTTTTATTAAAATATATATTCATACCTCCAATTAAAGCATTAAGTCCTGCCGCTCCATTACATACCATTAAAACTTCTTTGTTCTCATCTAAATAAAATATTTTCTTGATATTTTCTTGTAATTCACGAACATTATATCCTCCATTAGTAAAATGTTTAGTTTCTATACATTTATTAATTTTTTCATTAATAATATTATTATTTATATTCTTTTTGCCAACCCAAGATATTTTTTTCATATTATAATATACAATAAGTTATTTTTGTTTTAAATTTTTCTTCTAGTTTCTCCACGTCTATCGTGATAACAAGTAAAAATTGGATTATAAATAGAACAATATTGTTTATTTTCTAATAAAAAATTTCCAATATTATCCAACATAATTCCATCTGATGGAGCAAAATAACCATTCTCATCAAAAGTTGTATAATAATTATATTTGATAATATCACATCGAAAAGAAAATGATGAATGTATTATTTTTCCTTTCTCGGGTAATATGTTATTTTCTTTTATCTCAATCTCATTAGTTACTGGTAAAAAACCATTGGATACATTAGATGATTGTGTGTTAGCAAAAATACAATTCTCATATTTAGAATATATTTCATTCAGTGCCCATAAATGTTTATTTGACCAATAATCATCATCATCCAAGTGGCAATAATATTTGATGTTATTTTCTCGTAAATAATTTAAACCCATATTAATACTTGTTGCTCCGGCAATATTCCATAATTTACCTTTATCTTCTATAAAATCCCTTTCAACATTTGTATTTTTCAGATAAATAATTTTATTTGATGTTCTTTGTTTGAATAATTCAATTATCCCTAATAATTCTTCTTCTGGTTCATATTTGTCTCCCACTATGATTAACACCCAATCAGAAAATGTTTGTTTTAGTATGGATGTAATAGAACGACACAGATATTTTTTTGTCTTATTATTATTTCTAAAATATGTAGCCATCACTATGCCAAACATTGTATTATATTAATGATATATATAAATATAATGAATAAAAAAATTCCTCTCAATCAAATTTATAGAGAAAAGAGAACATTTAAAGATTATCCAGAAATAGAAAAAACATATAAGGAAATTACACAATTTACAATGAAAAATAATTTTTACAAAGATTTTGGCAATGGCAATCATTATCCAAAAGGTAGGCGCTATGATGATGCTGTTTTATTTAATAGTAATGTTGATTTTACAAATAAAACAGTATGTGAATTAGGAGCAAGAGATGGTATTTTTGGTGCTTGGTTAACACAATTTGTTGATAAAATATATATCAGTGATTATTTCGAAGCGTGGGGGAAAGGAACTGAGTATGATTTGGGACAAATTGATTATTGGAAAAATTTATGGACTAATGTAGCACCCAATCCAGAAAGAATGATTATTGAAACACAAAATATGACTAAATTAACATATCCTGATAATTATTTCGATATTGTTGTTTGTACATCTGTTATTGAACATTTATATAATCAAAGTAATTGGGAGGGGGACAAGATAGCAATGAAAGAAATGGTTCGAATAACAAAACCAGGGGGGATTATTTTATTATCGACTGATATGACACCAAACGCCTCAAAATGGGTTTCGGGTACATATTATTATAATGAAAAAGAATTATTTGATCGACTAATTACACATTCTGGATGTATTTTAAGGGGTGATTATGATTTTGATTTTAATAATGATGAAAATAATGCTATTACTGAACATAATGGATTTAAACCTGTATCATCTGTTATTTTTAGTCTGCAAAAACCAGAATAATTATTATAAATATTAAATTTATATAAATATGAATATTGTTATTATGGGGGGATTTAAAACTGGAACACACACAATTTTACATACTTTAATAAAAAATATAAATGATAAATCAATAAACATTGAACGATTTCACATAGATAAAAATAAATTACTTACACATAATATTGATGTTTTGTTATTAACATTTCAATATACTAAAAATATAAATCCATCAATATTTTTTCAAGATATTTTAGTTCCCCTTAAACACCAACCATTTGGAGCAAATAATTTTTTAAGCGAATATGCTAATTATTCAGTTGATGAAAAAAAACAAATAATATTGAATACAGATATAAATAAATTAGTTGAATTTTACAAAAAAACTTTTTTATCTTGTAAAACACAATATACTTTTGAAGAAACAAAAAAAATATATAATGATGTTTATGGCATTGAAATTGATAATACACAAAATATCCAATATTTTAATGTAAAATATAATAACAAAAACATAAAAATAATTGCGTTTGATATTAATTATTTTGGTGATAATTTGACAAATATTTTTGAGTTTATTGATATAAAAAGAGAAAATATCAAACTACACTATTCTAATATTGGATACTTGAAATGGTATGGTTCAATATATAAAGAGTTTAATAAATTATTATAATAATAATAATTATGAAACAAATATATTTAATATATCCCAAAAACATACAACCATATATTACAGAATATATAGACGGAGCAAAAGAGCATATTAATAATATTGTATTAAAACCACTTAGAAGCGAAAATTATCATAATTTTTATGATTTGCTTAGTGATTATGATATTAATAATATATTTGTATTTATTCAGATTGAACCAAAATGTATGAAACAAGATAGCATATTAATAAAACATAAATATTTATTAAATATCGAGCAACTAACAGTACAATTACGACGAATAAAAAGTGCTTGTTATAAATATAATTTCAAGATAATTGATTATAATATTTATAATTCAAAATTACTAAATCCAACATCGTTATATATGCCATTTAATTCCTCACAAAATGAATTAACAACTTTACAACATTTGGTAAAATCAAGTGAAAAAATATATGATTTTGCTTTTTGTTCTGCTGACACTCAAAGACGCACTAAAATATATGAAGTATTAAATAGTAAATTTAAATGTGTTAATATTAAATGTTTTGGTTTATCACGAGATAAATTAATCGCCCAATCAAAAGTATTAATTAATATCCATAAATTTGTAAATTTAAAAATATATGAACATTTGAGATGTGACAGATGGTTATTTGCTGGATTACCTATTATTAGTGAAAAAAGTATGGGTGAGGAAGAATTGGATATTAAAAATTTGCTTGTTATAGACACTTATGATAATCTTATTGATGTTGCTACTAACTATATTAATAATTATGATGAAAATTATAAAATATTTAAGGACAATTATGATAAAAATATAAATGATATTATTTCAAATAGACAACAAATATTAAAAAATCTTGGTGATGTTTTACAAAACACATGAATTTACAAATACTTATGTATCCCACCCACATTCCAAATATAGTCTCCTTCTTTGCCATTTTCTTTCAAGAACTCAACTAATTTCCCATCATATGTACTTAATGTATCAAACGGAATATGTTTCTCATACTTTGTATAAAATTTATAACTGCTAACAAAAAGTGTCAGTCTTGATTTGTCAAATATTTCGTCATCTTTAATATTTCTTCCAACTTGAACTCCTATAAAATGTGTATTAGTAAGTATCTCTTGTAAGGCACATAAAACTGTTCCAGAACCAATTACTAACCACATTCGCTTTATTTTGTCTTTGTATGGTTCCAAATGTTTTTTTAATTTTTTGAACAATATTTTTTTATATTTTTTGAAAACAAAACCAAATGGAATAATATAGTCTCCTTCTTGTGTGTAAGCATCTACAATAGGATATAAGTCTTTCATTGTTCCTGATTTGAGAATATATTCAGTATTCTTATGATAGAATTTTGTTAGTTGTCTTAATTGCGTAGTCTCGTCATCATCAATTTCTTGAAAAACAAATATTAATTTTATGTCAAATTCTTTTAACAAATACAAAGTATAAGCAATAGCTACCTGGGCGTATCCATTACTTGCTCCTCCATATATTAGTTGCTTAATTTTTTTATCTTTTAATACTTTTCTAATTAATTTTATAGATGCTCTTGTTTTTGTTCCTCCTATAATATAATTGTCAGCAAAAACATTATAAATTTTATTTTCATATTTTATTTCTTTTATTATTGGTTTAGGATTGTATAACATACTTGGGATTTTCTTTGATTTTCTATAAATAAAAATTGGATGAGATACATAAAATATACACCCAATATAATATATGTCTTTTAATGTAATAACCCAAGACAAAAATTTTTCCATATATGTCTTTCCCTTTTCTTGTGAAAAATATAATACCATATATCCCCCATATTTTAGTTTTTCTAATGCTTTCAATATCGATACTTGTAAAAATTCTTTATACCATTTATCTTCTGTATTAAAAGACAAATAACTTTGCCCTTTTTCTTCTGTATATTTTTCATAATCAAAATAAGGTGGTGATGTAAATATCAAATCAAAATTATCATAATTAATCTTTACATCCTCAAATGTATTATGATTTAAAATAAATTCTGCTTTGGGATTTGGTGATAATGGTTTTAATAAATCTATCATTTTTTTATAATTAGGATGAAGACATCCATTTGGGTCTGTTCCAAAATATAAATCAATATCACACGATAAAGCACCTAATAATCTATCTCCCCAACCAGCACTAATGTCTAATATTTTTCTTGCTTTATATTTTTTAATAAAATATTTTATAACACCAGGATTATGATTAGAACATTCTCGGGTTAAACCATACATATTATTACGAATATTCAAATCAGTTATTTCTATATTTTGTTGCTTTAATTTATTTATAATATTTTCTTTATTTTGTTGATAATATTCATATGGTGTTATACTTGAACCAAAAGCACATTTCATTCTACATTCATCATTGAAAAAATCACTTAGAACAAAAACATCCCAATAATCACTATTTTTATATGTTATATAATGATATTCACCCTTGTATAAAAAATATACTAATGGAAAATCAATATTAATATATTGGGGTTTTTTATTAATAATTACGTGTTTTAACTTGTATTTTATTAATTTCTTGAATTTTTCTATTCTGTCATTATCATTATATAAATTATTTCTGTATGGAAAATCATCTTTTGTTAGTCTGCTTATTTTTGTTCTAAATAATTCTCCCAAATATTTCATATTTAGATTTCCATAATTTGCTATATTATCTTCTTTTTGATTAATATTATAAATATTAATTGCTTGAGATTTAATATTATATCTTGTTTTTCTTTGTCTGTCATCTAATTTTAAAAATGTTTCTTGATAATGTTCAACAATAACTTTTTTATATAATATATCTAATTTATTATCAACTTTCATAATATCAAAAATATCGTGCCACAATAATTCTTCTGGATATTGTAAATTTCTGCCCTTAATCCACGGTTTATAAAATCCATTATAATTATATAACAAAGCAGTCGCATAATTTTGTTTCTCAGGGGTGCTTTTATCATACCAAGGAATAACAGAATATTTATCTGGAATTGTATAAAATTTTCTTTTCTCTCTATTTAGAAAATAAAATAATGATGTTTCATCAGGAAAACTTGTGTTTGATGAATATATGCCTTTATTTTTGAATAATTCTTTTGCTAATTCTTGATATTTTTTGTATAATTTTTTGGATGGTGATAATAAAACTATTCCTCCATCCATTGTTCCAACAGTATTAGCATAATTATAAACAAAATCATCATAATCCTTTCCAATATCAGGTTTAAATTTTTCAACATTTATTATACTTTTGTGGGGTGTCATTCTGCATCTTTTTATTGCTGGTGTTTTGAAATCAAATATATCATAAAATTTGGGATTAGCAGGAAGCATATCAACATCCAAAAATAATATTTTATCATACTCATCATAATCTAAACATTTCCATTTATTAGTAGAATAAGAAACCCACGATACATATTTTTCTTTGGGATATTTAAAATCCTCATAAATTGGATAATAATCTAATTCTATTTTTTTTATTTTGTCATAATATTTACTCAAAACATCATAATATTTTGAATATATATTTTCATCACACATTATTACTAAATCAATATTTTTTGATTTTATGAAAAATTTATGAACGAAAGCACTAATACAAGCACCTATTACGTAATGTTCATTTAGCATACATAACGATACTATTGCGTACTTATTTATTGACATTTATAATTATAAAATATTAAAAAGTTTTAGTTCAAAAGATTATGACAAGTAATTATAAAATGAAATTAAAAACAAAATCAATGTTAATATTTGATATTGATACTACCATATTAGACACAATCGAAAAATACATAAATGAACTTAATCCAAACATAATATCAAAATTAATTAATGACACAAATGATTATGAATTTGTGTCCCAAGATAAAACAAAAATAAAATTATTATTCTTGGGTAAAGGTGATGAAGGCACTGTTTATGGATACAATAAATTTTTAGCAATAAAGTTTTTTGTTTTGCCACATAATAAAGAATTAGAATTTATGAAAAAATTACAAAAATATAAAAATATCAATACTTTGAGACTATATAAATATTTTGTAAAAGATAATCATTTAATTACAATAATAAATAAAGCAGATGGATCAATCGACAATTGGATGAAAAATATAAATAATGCTGACATAAAAATCATAGACTTACAATGGTATAATATGATGGTTCAAATATTATTCGGAGTTTTGTTAATACAAGATAAATTATTGATGTATCATAAAGATTTATTACATAGAAATATTTTGTATAAAAAATTAGATGAAAAAATAAAAATAAAATACAAGATTGATAAATTTAGTATTACTATTCATACTGATATAATATTTTTTATTACAGATTTTGGCAAATCTCAGTCTTTATTGCCAGAATTTAAAAAATATAATATTCTTGATGATAATATTATAAAAGAAAAAATAGAAAGTAATGCTGACTTAGAAGGTGTAGCATCCATTTACAAGAAAATATTTGTTGATTATATTTATCATAACATAGATCACAATAAATTATACAAAATGATAGAAAATAATAATGAAGCACAAGAATATTTAAAAGAAATAGAAAAAAAAACATTTGCGAAAACTCAAATAATTAGCAAACCTCCACATTATGTTAGATTACAAGTCACCAGAAGTTTGTGTTATTATTTAATTGAAAATAATTATATTGACATATCTAAATTAGATACTAAAATTAATATTCCCAGTAAAAAAGTTAGAAAAATATTAGAAAGTTTAGACAATCCAAAAAGTATAAAACATAAACTTAAAAAAATAAAGAAAAACTTTATAACCTAATTATAAATGACAGATTGTTTGAAATTATTAGAAAATCTAAAATTATCAATAAAAGAAGCAAACACTGAATTAATTATCAATATGACAAATCCTGACAAAGAATTTTCAAGAATTTGTATAATTCCACAAACAAATTATGACACTTATTATAATAAAATTAAAACAACCTGGGAAAAATTAATAAATGAATTTATTAATATTCCAAATAAATGTACAACAAATATTCAGGGATTATTATTTTTATATGAATTATTAAATGAAGCAAATATTGATTTATCAATGGAAGATATTAATAAATTATTGTCAGGTTCAACAGAAGTAATAACACCAGAAATTAAAACAAAACTAATAAATTCTGGTATGAAAATAATTCAGAATAAAGGTGAGACTAATTTCACAATGAAACCAAGTATTACAAATACGCTAAAAGATTTAGCTAAAATAATGATTGAACAATGTAAGTGTCAATCAATTGATATACTTACTTTTATAGCTACTAAATACAAAGACAAAATATCAAAATTATATAAAGATTTGCCACAAGAAGAAATCATAAGAATATTTAAAGAAAAATATGAATTAATTAAAAATTATATGGAAAATATTAAAATACAAATAGGTGGAGGATATGTAAGAGATGAATTAACTAAATTATTGCCAGAAACATTGGGAGCAATGAAAGAATTTTTTATTAAAGTTCTGGAAAAATATTTAGATAATTTACATCCAATAATTTGGGTTCAAATGTTTAATGGATTACTTGACAATATATTTATTGATTTACCATTTACGCCAAATGATTTTTTTTCATTTGTATCTAAATATGTTTTGTTAAATTCTGGGCCATTTATTTTGAAATTATTACAAATGATAAGACCTGTTTTACCAAAAGAATTATTAGAAAAATATAATATCTCTAAACTAACATACCCGCTAATGGAAAAAGAACAAATAGAACACATACTAAATAAAGTTCTAGTTCTTGACAAAACAAAATTATTTACAATGGATAATAAACCTAGCACCACATTTGATGTTCGCTATAAATTAATAACTAATTTTTCGGCATCAGTAGGACATGTATGTCTATTACAAGACACGCATAATAATACAAAAATAATTATTAAAATAGTGAAACCATTATCTATCGCCCAAACTTGTTGGGAAGAATTTATTTTTAAAGACTTATTCAAATCTGGAACGTGTGATGATAAATTTATCAAGAATATGATTTCAGCAATTCAAGAAGAAATGAATGTTGAGAATGAAATTAAAAATTTAGAATTAGCAAATAAACATTATGACAGTGATTATCAAAATGAATTTAACTTTAAGTCAGATGCTAAATTATCCACAGTAAGAAATATAAAAGGCATCATAAAAGATGGAGTATGGTTTGCTCTATCAATGACACTTGCTGATGGTGTTCCAGTGTCTAAATTGGTGGAAAATAATTTGATAGAAAAAGATGAATTACTTAAAGATAATTTATATAGATGTTTTGACATATTAGTAAGTAGATTTTTCTATGTTTGGGTGAATTATGGATTTTTTCACGGCGATCTTCATTCTGGCAATATGTTTTATGATAAAGAAACTAATAAACTCACATTGATTGATTTTGGAGCAGTAGGTTATTTAGATTTATTAGACGGAAGTGAAATCTCAATAAATCTTGTAAATATTATTATGAAAGCAATATACTCAAATTATGATGAAATGTTTGATTTACTTACTGATATATTAAACAAAAAATGTGAAGGAAAAATTATAGATAAACAAGATGAAAAATATATTAAATTAAGAAAGAAATTTACTATTGCTAAAATAAGAAATACAGTTAATATTAAAATCGACAAAGAAAAGCACGATAAAGTTATTAGTAAATTAATGTCAGGTGGTAAAATAGAGGAGGGAGCGTCCATTTCATTTGAAAATATAATTGCTGATATTGGAACATATTACGCTCTAAATGGGATAAATATTGCTGTAAAATTTGCTGAATTAAATGAAATACAAAAAGCATACGCTTTGTTAGTAGGTACATTGCTAAGCACAGGTTATTCTATGGATAGATTTACATTCGCTCTTGAAAAAGGCATTAATAATTGGAGCACATATTATACAGGTTTATTACATCCTAAAACTGGTATTAATGTGTTAATATATTTTTGGAGAGAAGAACGAAAACAGAAAAAATTACAGAATAAAATAAATCAAGCTGAAAAGATAATTATTGATAGAAGAAATTAGATTTCATTTTGGATGGCATCATACATTACACGATATTTAGCATTTATTTTTCTAATCTCATTCTCACACATTGTTCCAAACATTTCGCCACTCTTATTAAGAATCGCAATTTCAAAAATTAAAGAACGTACAATTGTTCTAATAATATTGATTTTATCTTTATATTTATACAATTTTAACAAATGTTCTGCTGGGTCTTCACACTCAGATAAGACATTTTTTGTGAGCAATCCTTTTTCAGCAATTTTCTCTTCTTCTGGTTCAAAATTGCGCCATTGTAAAGACAATGATGTATCAAACAAAGCAAAGTCCAACAAATATGCTAGGTAAATATCAAATTTTAATTCTTTGAGTTCTGTCATTTTTTCTTCTTTTATTTCTGGATTCAATTTGATACTAATAAAGATATCAATTAACTTAAACACATTCTCATCAAATGTTGTGGGTTCAAGTATATCCATTGGTTGAATATTGAAAAATCCAAATATTTTATTCATTTGTTTATTAATTTTTTTGCTAGATATTTTGAGATTTTCAACAATGTCTGGAAGTGTTCGAATGTGCCATATTTTTTTAGCAGTGCTAAGTTTGGCAGATACTTCAAGAAACTGCATACGAAATATTTTTATTATTGCTATTTCTTTTTTATTTTGGTATCTATACTTATCATAAGCAATAAGACATTCTTCTTTTTTGTCATTTTCACACCATACATGAGTGAATAATCCTGACGCAATAATAATTTTATTTTCAGAATCTTGATAATCACCAATATGACTTGAACTCAAAGACTCGTGAATTTTTTCTGGTTTTATTACTTCAAAAAAGATTTCATCCATAATTTGACCTTGTAAAAGACTAATCTCCGTAGAATAGTCTCTCAATGGAAGGACACCTAATGTTTTATGTTCGATGTATTTTTTCATACATTCATCCATAATAGATGGATTGACACTCTTGAGAATTTCAATACTAGTATTAATTATGTCTTTTGCCATAGTGTATTTTATATATATATGTTTATTATTAACAAGCAATATCAATATTCATTTTTTATAACCTAGAAAAAACAATTTTTCTAACAATAAGGAATAATACAGCAAGTATAAAACCATAAATAACAATACCTGCCATTGACGCTTCGCCATTTTCATTTGGATTTAATTGATTAATATATTTAGAAAGAAAAGAAATAACAAATGGTTGGCTCATAACAACATACAAAGAAAGAATAATGATAATCTCAAATACAAATAAAACATAATCAATTATTTTTTGTGGTTTAGGTTTTTCTTGTTTTTTAATTTTGTGTAATTTTGGTCTTCGAATAAGTTGTCTTCTAAATTTACTTCTATCAATAATATCATCATAACTATCTTCAATATTTTCAGACTGATCTCTTTCTTGCTCTCTTTCTTGTTCTTGTTTTCTTTCTTGTAATCTTGTTTGTGGTTTGGATTGTTGTTTTTTAATTTGCGGTGTATCTTCTTTGTCTTTAATTAAGTCGCTTAGTAAAGTTCCTTTGCCAGATGGTTTATATACATTTATGCTTCCCAGTTGAGTGTGTGCTTCGTCTGTCATATATTAAATTTAAATATATTTATTCTTTTATATTCAACAACACCCCAACTATTTTTGTAGCATTTTTAGGTGTTTTTGAAGAATGCTTTTCAACATCTAATTCTAATAATTTCTCAAAATTAATATAATCATATTCGCTTTGTGTATGATTAGTTGTTATATTGATATCTCGACTTCTGATAGCAAGAATATTATTTAACATTGGAATTGTCAAATTAAAATAGGGGACATATTGTTCTGTTGCTGATTGTGCTTTATTCATTAAAGCAAAATACACACTCCCTCTAACAGGATGCCCCGCAATTAAAGTAGCTTTTTCATTTAATTTGTTATTATTTTCTTTTGTATTAACAATAACCATTAATACTTTTGTGTAGATTTCATATTCGTGATAAATATAATCTTGAATATTTTTCAAACATATCATAGGATTTTCAGTGTATTTATATTCTTTCATTTCTCCATCTTCATTTATACTCACTCCATCTAGGTGAAATAAATTTGTTAATACATCAATTAATTCATACATTTCAAAATCTACATACTCAAAATTTGTTTTAACATTATTTTCTTTAATTTCATAAGTTAATTTATTTTTAACAATATATAAATCACTAACAGCAACACTAGACACAATACACGAACCAAATGAATTAATATTTTTAACATTTTCTTTGTCTTCAATATCAAGATAATCGACATAAAATGCTGAATAAAAATAATCTCTCTTTTCATAAAAATTGTGTTGAGTAACAGTTAATTTTTTGTCTGGGTTCAAAGTAAAATGTGCGTATTCTTGTAATTCCTGATTTGATTTAACTTTATGTAGTTTAAAAATGTCATCATCATAAATAATATCTTCAATTTGTTCTTTAATATTTGTCTTTGATGAATTAATTTTAATATCATTTAGTTTAATAATTCCAATTGAAAGCATAATAATAAATAAACCAATAAATATATTTATTATAATAACACAATTAATTATAATATTCTTCAACCTCAACCTCGTCTTTCAAAACTCCTAATTTTATAAGTGCATCTTTTGCTGACTTTTGTTGGGCAATCAATTTTGTTCTCCCTTTTCCTATCCCCAATTGTAATCCTAATGTTGTATTACTAACAATCGTAATAAATCTTTTCTTATTATTTTCATTTTCTTGTGTATCAACATATTTTAATTCGTGTCTTATTGTATCAGTATTAAATTTTCCATAATGTCTCATTAATAAATCTTTGTAATTATTTTGGGTGTTAATAATTTCAGTCACATCCATAATATTCTCAATAATTAACCATAAAAATTCAACAGTTTTTTCATCACTAATTTCCATATTTAGAGCACCAATAAAAGACTCAAATAAATCAGCAGTTAATTTTGGATATGTTATTCTACTATTTATGTTCTCCATATTGCGCGATATGATAGCATATTTTTGTAGTCCCAAAGTAAGAGAAATATTAGAGAGAGCATTCATATTTTCCATTTTGCTTCTATTCATTGTCAAAAATCCTTCTTCCTCATTAGGAAATCTAATGTATAAATATTTGCTTAGTGCGTGTCTAATAATAGCATCTCCTAAAAATTCTAATCTTTCATAAGAATTTTTTTGTAATGGAATACAAGAACTAATTAACTCATCATCAATTGGAATAACTTCTGCTAATTTTTTTGTTATTTTGCTATCACTTAATTCACTTATTGTATATGTGGAATGTATCATTGCTAACTGAAAATTCGCCAAATTTTTAACCTTATGTGAGAAACCATATTTTTTGAAAATATTGTTTATAAATTCTTCTGTGATATAAATATTTTTCTCATTTAGTATTTTTCGTGTTAGTTCAGTTTTAGACATTTTGATATAAATATATTATTATAATTAACATTTAATATTTCAATTTTTTGACTTATAGAAAAAATTGAAAAAACTAAATTATTGTATCTCTTATCAAACAAAATAATTATAAATCGCGATGGCATCTAACTTACTCGAGGTTCTCAATGATTGCACTGAATGTCATAAGTGTTCAAATGCCCCATTTAGTAAGTTTTTTGAATATCTTGGCAAGGGCAAATGCGAAATTATTCGTGCGCATCTCATCTATATCTCCCTCAAAAACGATGGCGCTATAACTAAACGCTTATGCGTCCTTTGCTTTCAGAAAAAATTTGAGAAAGAAACGTATTGCGGGGTGTGCGGATGGAGCACAGTCGATGACTGTTATATTCTTTTTGGATGTGGTGATCCCAATGAAGGGATATGCACAACTTGTTATAAACTAGACGAAAAATTTGAACCAAAGGAGGACAGTTGTGCTGAATGTGGCAACTCTGCTGAGAGTGATGATGAATTAGATCAGCAGGGATTGTGTTCGGAGTGTTCGGAGTGTGTGGATGAAAAGGACTAATCCCATACTTCATAATAAAAATTTCCTCACTATTTAATAACAAAATATTATTATTTCATATAAAAACAATAATATTACAAAAATAATTTAAGAACGTTTATTGCGACGTTCTTCTAGTTTTCTCTTAAATTCATCAATATTCTTACTCAAACTATCACTATCTTTTACATCAGTTTTTTCAGCAACTTTTACTTCATTTGTTTCAAGAATTTCTAATTTCTTTTTATTCTTGATATTTTCAAGTTTCTCTTTTAGTCGATTAACAGTACTTGCTTTCTTCTTGTCTTCGTGATTTTGAGAAACTTCTTTTGTCTCTTTAGTTTCTTTATTATCTTCTTTTCTCTTCTCAATTTCAGCATTTGCTACTGACATCTTCTTAATTTCGTCAGTTCGTTCTTTCTCACCCTTTTCTTTCTTATCAACAATCTCTTTATGTTTTCCAGCAAGCGCATTGATTTTGTCCATTCTTTGTTTTTGTTGAGCGTCCAAAATCTTTTGATGTTCTTTATTAGATGACATTTCTCTCTCAACTTTATTAATAGGCGGATCAAAATCAAGCCATTTTCCACTCTCACCAACAAAAATCTTAAAATACTTGTCAGTTTTTTCTAATTCTTTTGCTTTCTCATTTGCTTTTTCAAGAGTAGGAAACGCTCCTCTAAATTTTAGTGCTCTAACATTACAATTCATAATTCCCTCTGGAGACATAAAAGAAAATAGACAATATTCTTGACCCCTAATTGGTTCATCAACATCCAAATGATCGGCGTCAAGTATAGTATGCCCGGAAGGTTTTACTTGTTCTTGAGTATTGTCTTTTCTCTCTAATTCGCCATCATATTCATCACCAAATCTAACACTCATTTTTTATATTTATAGATTAATATTATTTAGATTATAATAACACAATATTTTATGAATTTATTATAAATTCATAAAATATTAATATTTTTAAGAAATATCAATATTTTATAAATTGATTAGAAATTATTAGGTTCATATTCAGAATATTTCACAAACTTATGAGAAATATTTATGTGCTAAAATTATTATTTGTTCAGTATTTTTGTTGTTATAAATATCTTCACACAAATAAATTATGACTCTCTTATTTTTGATACTTTATATGTGCTAAAACTTTCTAATTCTTGTTGTTTCACATTTTTTGACAATATAAATTTTATATATTCTTGTAATTTATTTTGTAATAATTTTATATTACTCACTGTAATTCTAAAACATTTTACCACTTGACTTTCCAGTGTTTTTCTTTTGGGTTCTTCAATATTTGGATTAAATTTTTCAATGCTCTTACTATGAGAAAAAAACCATTTCTGATTATCATTTGTGTAAAATAATGCCTTATAATAAATATTCAAAATTTCAAGTGATGAAAAAATGTCATTTAAAAACATATTATATGTTTTATTATTTTTATTTATTTCTTCAATTTTATAATAATTAATTTTATCGTATATTTCTTTTTTTGCCAATAAAATATAAGAAATAATATTGGAGATTTCAGTATCATCATAATTTATTATTTTATGTGGATAAATAATATGTATCTTATCTATTTTTATAATTGTTGTATTTAATAAAATTATTGCGTCCTGGTCTGGTTCATTTTTAAAACCGTCGATAAAATCATCATCACTTATTAATTTTATTTCTTTAAGATAATAATCATTGTAATTTATGTTCTGCAATATCAAATAAATAATCGTATCATAAAAACCCGCAAAACAATTAAATTTACATTTATAATTAACATACTTTAATATCTTGAGTATTATTTTATGTTTTTGTTTATTTATATCTAGAGCATTTTTCATTACACTTATTTTATAATTTTCATTAATAAAAAACTGATATTTTATTTTGTCTTTATCACTTTTAATAAGACCCTTGATAAATTCCATAAACTTATTAAACACGATTTCATATTTTTCTATTATATATTTTGGTAAAATATTAATATTAATTAATATACTAAATGAATTATTCCAATCATATGATTTTTTAATTGATAATAATTTTATTGGGGTTGAAACTTTAAATTCATATAATAATGGAATGTTATTTTTAATAAATTTAGTTAAAAAATCAATATTAATTTGCTTATCTTCTGGAATATTTACTTTAAGTGTAAAGAAACCTTCTAAATGTTTCATACATAACTCATATAATCGTTCAATATTAGTTTTGAGATATTCAGTGTAGATTATACTATGTCCTAATGATTGTAATGGGTCTTGTGATAAAAATAATGGTGCTTCTATATTTCCTATTAGAATATTTGATGTTCCGTGATATAGCACATCGCTAACACCAATACTAACAATTTCAAAATTCTCTCTGTTTTTTAATTCTATATATGCTTGCTTTATTTCCATTAGTATATACACATAAAATATTATTATTTCAAATAACAAAATAATATAAGTTTGTTATTTGCGTATTTCTTCGAGTTTTTTCTTGAACTCATCAAAATTATTATTTGGTGATATTATAATTATTGGATATATATTAACTAATAATAAGTAAAATACTAATATTCTTCAAACAATAAACAAACTAATTGTTTGTAATAGGCAAAGATTAAAACCTTTGTCATTTGTTTTATTGATACAAATATTTCACAAATTTTTGAGAAATATTTATTTTATAATTAAGAACTAAAATATTTCCATCCAGTTTCATCACAAATATATTTCCATACCTTGTCGTGATTTTTTGTTCTTATCGCACTTTTAAATAACTTAAAATGTTTAGCAATATCTGGACGGTCAATACTTAGAAAAATTTTATTTAGCACATATGTATATTTTAAAAAATTGTTTCTGTCTTTAGGTTTGAATTTTTTTTCATACATATCATCAGCTATATTAAATCTCTTTAATACTTCTTCATATTCATCACGCGTAATTGTTTCTGGAACACTTCCTGTTATTTTACTGTGAATGTATCGTATATCATCATATAACATTACCCATTTATTTTTTTTCAATACTTTGTGGATAAATTCTTCTGATATTGTTTCTTTCTCAATAGAATGTTTTTTAATTTCTTGATATATTTTAGTATATACATCAGCTGGGATTGATATTGTTTTTTTACATAATAATTGATTTAATTTTTCGACACAATGCCCTATTCTTTTATATGGATATTTTGGTTTTTCATTAAATGTTTCTTTATGTAAAGGCACATCAGTTTCAATAATAATAATCTCTGATAATCCACATGAGGGGCATACTATTTTAGCATCACTGTATAATAATATCATTTTTATATTACATTTTTCGCAGTCTTTTATTAGACTAACTTTATTTGTTTTGCTTGCGTAATCAGCATCAAAAATTGTTAAATATTCATTTTGAAGACTTGTTTTACATATTTTTTTGCTGTCATTAATATCATCATTATTTGTGAAAAAACTCATTATAGAATTATTATTATCTTGATTGTCATTATTGTCATCTTCTTTTTTTCTCTTCCTAACTTCTTTCTTTACTTTTTTAGTTTTATTAATTTTCGTTAATTCCATTAATTCTTTGCTAATTTCAATATGTGAATTAGGTTTTTCATTCTCTTCTGTGTCTTGACCGTATAAAATTCCATTTGTCAAATCATAATAATCATAAATAATGTCTCCACATTTATAAAAATAATCAACAATATTTTTGTTTGTATCAATTTTGCTAAGTTCTTGTTGTAATTTTTCTAGTTGCTCTTTTAATTCGTTTTTTTGCCGTGAGTGTTGTAAATCTAAATTTGAGATTTTTTGATGTGATAATTTATTTATTTCCTGTTCTATAACTCTAATTTTTTCTAATATTTGGGGTTTGTTTTCATTTAAAATTTTAAACTCATCCAGATAATCATTGTGCATTTCATCAATTGTTCTACTTTTTGCTCTGAATTGATGTTTATCAGATTTGTATTTGTAATCATCGCACATAAAAGAATATCTAATATTTGATTAGATTATTTAACCATAAAAATTACTATTATTTTTATTTAAGATTATTAAATTATATTAATAATTATGAACAAGAAAATTAGCACTGTTGTATTTGACTTATATGAGACTATTATTTTTCCTAAAAAAGGATTTAAACCTGCTCCTTTACAAGCATTTATTAATACATTTAATTATTATTTGCCAGACAAATCATATGATAATAAAATATTTATTGATATTGTCAATAAAAATATGGGACATTCTAAAAGAAAACATTTGAGTTTAATTTTAGAATATCCATATTTGACTGAATTTAATAAATATCTCACAAAAAATAATATTACACAAAATCAAGTATATAATAAATTTATTGACGTCCAATGTGAATTATTAGAAAATCCTGATTATTGTGTTTTAGCAGGTAATTATCATAAGACAATAGAAGAATTACAAAAAATTGGGATAAAAAATATTTGTGCTACAACTGGATTTAATTATCTTCAAACATCAATTATTTTACATCATAATCCAAATTTAAAATTAGGCAAAATAATAACAACGGATAATGTAAAAAAACCAAGACCAGCACCAGATGGCATCCATAAAATTATGGACAAATATGATATTTATGATTATAATGTTGTAAAAATTGGTGATACAATTGCTGATATACAAGAAGCGCACAATGCGAAAGTAATCAGTATTGGCATAACAACTGGTTCTGTATTATGTGAAGAATTCAAAGCAAATAATGCTGAATATGTTATTAATAATATTGATGAACTTCCAGATTTAGTTAAAAATATTAACAAAATTAAAATATATTTTTAAGTGTGTTTTCAATTTAACAATAAAATATTATCTTATCTCAATAAAATTACAAAAAGAATTTATATAAGCAAAAATTATAAGATATTACGTGAAACATTTTTGAGAACTATATAAGAAAAAATAAATTTTATTTTTTCTACATTCATAATATAATTATAAATGAGCGGTGGTCTTATCAGTTTAGTAGCAAATGGAGCACAAGATGTTTATCTTACCGGCAAACCCCAGATTACATATTTTAAGGTTATCTATCGCCGATACACTAACTTTGCTATGGAAGCAATTGAACAACCCCTTGCTAACTCCCGATTTGGCAATATGGACACTGTCCAAATTCAACGCAATGGTGATTTAGCTGCTCGTTCTTGTCTCAAGGTCACTATGCCCCAAGTCAAGGGTGATGTTCTCCGTGATGGTGGTGCTACCAGCGTCGCGTGGGTTCGTCGTCTAGGACACGCTCTTGTTCGTGAAGTCAAGATGAAGATTGGTGGTATGGAAATTGACAAGCACGTCGGCACTTGGCTCGATATCTTCTGGGAACTTACCCACACTGTTGAAAGCGAACGCGGATACCTCGCAATGATTGGTGATGTTCCTGAAATGACCACTCTTGCTTCTGGTACTGCCACCGAAACTCTCCTCCCTGCTTACACTCTTTACATTCCTCTCCAATTCTGGTTCTGCCGCAACTACGGTCTTTCTCTTCCTCTGATTGCTCTCCAATACCACGAAGTTCGTCTTGACATCTGGTATAACGAGATTGCTCTCCTGATGAACTGGACTGGTGAAGCCGCCCCAGTTATGACTGGATACTCTATGTCTGATGCTAGCATCCTCATTGACTATGTCTATCTTGAAGCTGGCGAACGACGCAAATACGCCCAACTTGGACACGAATACCTCATCGAACAAGTTCAATTCACTGGCGAACAAAACATTGGTGGCGGAAACTCTGCTACTTACCGCACCAATGAGAAACTCCAATACAACCACCCCACCAAAGAACTCATCTGGTGTCTCCGCCTTGGTGCTTTCAACGGTTCTGGCAATGGTTCTTCCTTTAACGGATCTGGACGTGGCAAATTCCTCTGCTACACCAATGATGACAATGCTTGGGAAACTGCTGCTCTTGACTATGCCGCTAAGAACCTTGCCGAGTCTTGCATCTTTGTAAAAGCTTGCCCAACCGGCGAGCTTGATTATGAATCGTGCCACGAGAATGTATCTTCTACTGGACTTAAACTTCACCGAGTATCTAGAAACAACTGCTTTGCTACCAATGACCCTGATGCTCCTAGTAGTAGTTCAACTAGTCACACTGGTGCATATGTGGGTTCATCCCATACTTCCTCATCCGCCAATACTTACAAATATACCAACCCTGCAAATCGTATTAAGGTTGATGTTGTTGGCAGTGAGAACTATTCACAGAGTTTAGCTGAAGATATCTGGGTTGTTTCTACCAACTCCGAAGTTACCCAGACTGTTCCTCTATATGGTTCTTCCAGTTGCGATCTCCTTGAACACATCCTAGAAGCAAAAGTCCGTGTCTACCTTGATGAAGCAGGCAATGTCACCAGCATTGACTGCATCAGTGTCACTCACAATCTATCTATGAATGATGTATCAGTCCCTGTTGAAGATGTTGATTTCGACAACCGATCTGTTCTCAGTCTTACTGCTAGTGTTCACCCTGATGTGACTGTCACCCAATTCAACAACTACGGTCTCCGTCTTGATGGCAAGGGAAATCCTCTTGTTAGTGGCAATATCCAACTCAATGGACACGACCGATTCTCCGTTCAACCCGGTTCTTACTTCAACTATTACCAAACCCAAAACCACCACACCCGCACCCCCGCTGATGGAATTAACGTGTATTCCTTCGCCCTTCACCCAGAGAAACATCAACCCTCTGGAACTACCAACTTGTCTCGTATTGATTCTACTATTATGAATATGACTTTTGGCGACAGTCTTCGTGCTGCGTCTGGATGCCTTAAACTTGACATCGCATTGAACACTAAATACTATGTGTTTGCGGTGAATTATAACGTATTACGTGTTATGAGTGGAATGGCTGGGCTTGCCTACAGTAATTAATAGTACTACGACCGCTGGCGGATTTTTATCATTTGTATTTTTTTAACAATAAATAGTTTATTAACCTATTTATTATTGTTTTATATCAAAAAATTAAAATTTATAAATGTTAAATATATTAACCATATACTATAAATAAAATGGAAACCGACCTAAAATACTGTGGAGTTTGTGAAACAAACCAAGAAGCAAGTAATTTTAAAGACGCAAAAAATAATGATGTTAAAACTTGTTTTGATTGTCGTAAAGCAAAATCAATACGACAAAAGCGAATGTTAGACAAGATAAGCAATTGTTGTGTTTGTGAAACAAGTGGGGGCAGAATAATGAAAGGCAAATTGTCATACAATAATAAACTTTACTGTTCCAGTCATAAAAATAATGGTATTCGCGAACAACTAATTAGTCAAAATAATAAGGTTTGCGAAGGTTTTAGACGCGTATGTATTACTATTGTTGAAAATAGTATTTATTGCGATGAGTGTGATGAAAAAAAGATAAAGCGCAATTCATAATTTTTATAATTTAACATTATTATTTATCGTATAAATATTATTTGATAAATATCAATAACACAAATGGCATTTACAAAAATTTGTATAGGTATTAGTAGCAAAGATGTTGTTTGTTCTGTGAAAATTCCTGATGAGAGAGAATATTGTAGTGTATATCACGAGCACTATCAAGAATTAATAAATAAAGGGCATACTAAGGACGCAATAAATTTATTACCTAGGTGTATTAGATGTAAAAAACACCAACCAAATACTTGTTATAAGGATAATTACAAGACTTGTGAAAATTGTAGAAATAAATAAAAAAGAAATTAATATATTTGACAATATTAATTTGCGTAATTATGATATTATAGAAAAAATAATAATCAATAGTAAATCTGGAAAAATAATAGACATTCAAAAAAAAACATTCTAAATCTTCACAATCCCACACTCTCGAACCATTCCTTTATCTTACTCTTACACGCCTTATTGATATTATCCCAATCATCATTACTTAATGTTTCAAACTTATCGCAAAAATAAATTTTCTTTCTTATAAAATCATTTCTAATATCCAATAATTCGTGCTGTGCTTTGTCTATCTGTAATAAAAAACTATCTGGTATATTTTTAGGAAATCCATCTAATTTATAATTTTTTAGATATTCTATAAGTTCATCTAAGAAGATTTTATCAATACCCAAATAATTAATTCCACATAAATAATATTCTTGTGATTGATAATTTAGTTTTGGTTTGTAAATTATTACTTTATCAAACACACAATAAAATAAATACAACATATAAATTTCTTGTGTATTTTCTATTGGTAACCATCTTTTTATAGCACAATTACCACCTATTTTACAACAAGAAAAAATCATTAGATATTGAGCATATGTTAACGCATTACTTAATACTTTCTGACTATATGGCAATCCACAATCTGCTGTTATAAAATCATTATCATTATATTTTTTTCTATAATATTCAATATTTTTGTAATCAGTAATATCCCCTGATTTATTATACCCAAAATCATAATTATTTGGATAATTTTTTAGCATATTTGCTTCATCACCAAATGCTATTCTTTCATCACTATCTTTATCCTCTCTATCTGGATTTAGACTTTGTGCTTTCCAATCAAAATCTTTAATATCAGTTTTAGTATTGATGTAAAATCGTATAGCATTAATAAATGATCCTGGAAGTTCGCATACATGAAAAGTTTTTATTTTTGTTGCTTTTTTATTTATCAAATCAACTTTATTTAATAGTTCTGTCATTTTTAACCAAGCATTACTTACATAATCATTTGATAATTTATATCTTTGTACCACTTCTTTTGTTAGTTTTTTATAATAATAATCTATTCTTACTTTAACTTGATGATATATATTCATCGGGCGCTTATCTAATGCTCTTGTTTCTAAATTAAATTTAACAATAGCGCGTTTGAAATATTTGGGTATATCATCATAATCATTATTTGTCTTGAAATCTATAATATTTTTATCGTGATTTTTAAGAGTAATAATAATATCTTTCTCAAATGAAACAATATCACTGAATATTTTATGTTTTATTTTATCACCAAAACTGTCAAAATCAATTTCTGGAATTAATGGCACTTCATATTTTTTACTCCATTGGATACAAGCATATAAATTTTTTTCTCTAATTAATTTTTCTTCTTCTTCTGTATATTTTATATTATGTTTTATGTTATGATATATTTTTTTATAAAGATTATACAAATTAAAATAAAAATTTGTATTGAAATTAATTATTTCTTTTTTTATTTTTTTGTATAATTTTATTAAATTTTTATCTTTTAATTCGATATCTTCAATATATTTTTCATTTTTAGAAAAATTAAATATATGA
>Ga0214921_10001488_pt1 | contig 39856 bp, 45 predicted proteins | sample LL1505_MetaG_FD_177992 | JGI IMG/M metagenome (GOLD analysis project Ga0214921, IMG submission 177992) | Freshwater microbial communities from Lake Lanier, Atlanta, Georgia, United States - LL-1505 | ecosystem: Environmental > Aquatic > Freshwater > Lake | place: USA: Georgia | collected...
AGCTTCGAAATCTTCCGCTGATCCTGCCGCTCAAGCTGCATGTGTCGTGTTTTCGGATTCTCTCTCCGAGAGCAAATTTTATAAACTTTTTTCAAAGAGAGTCAAGACTTTTTTCAATCTTTTTTTGAGCTTCTTCAAGTAATTTAACAACAGAAACCTATAGGGACAAATTTTTCTAGAACAGAAGTGATTTTATTGCAGACAACATCATCCTTTTGTTTTTTTGCCAGTCCAATTGGAAGTCCTTTGAGGTTGTAAAAAATTTTACACTTGATGCCTTTCTCAAATGGTTCGAACTCTACAGCCTTAATTTCATCATCCACCATCAGTCTTATTAGACATATGTGGATATGGATTTGATCTTTGAAAGACTCCTCTTCCAGTTTCTTGTTTATAATTCTGGACAGCTCTGGAATGATTTGAACCAACTTTTTGTTATCGTTGTTGGCTACTGTTTGGTTAAACTCATCCAGCCAGATTTTATATTCAGTAATTTGTTTTGAGCTTTCTTTCCTGTTCAAAAAAGCTTTTGCTTCAACAAAATCTTTGAAAGTTGAAACAGGCTTTTCTTGCTTCTTGACAGTTTCTTTAGCCAGTTTTGGTTCTGGTTTGCTTTTTGTTTTTGGAACTATTTTAGGCTGTATTAGAGAGACAACTTTAGGTGGTCTTCCTCGTTTTCTTTTTTCTGGCTCTACAGGTAAGGCAGCTTTTAGAGGCCTTCCCCTTTTCTTTTTTGGAATGGGTTCAGAAACCTTGACTATATTTTGTGTCTTAGGTGGTCTTCCCCTTTTCTTCTTTACTGTCTCTAATTCCAGGACAACTTTTCGGGGCCTACCTCTTTTATTCTTCTTCTTCGTCATTCTGTATGTATTTTTGTAATTCTCCAGATGCAATAAGATTCAGTTGTATAGTTTTCTTTACAACACTTTTGGCTTCCTCAGAGTCCATACCTTCCTCAAGGAGGCCAGTAAATCCATCAATTAGCTCAGAATACATTTTTGAATCATTACTTATTGTTTGACTTAAGTCTATGTCAAACAATTGTATGTTTAATTTATTGTCATTAAATTCATTCAAAAATTCCAGTAGGAAATTTGGAGCAAAGAAACAGCAAACAAGGATTCCCGTGTCGTCTTCTATATTTTTTTCTATTTTTTCGCATTCGGATGGATACATCTCCTTGATCAGTTTTATACTTCTTTCAACATCTTCAATAGAATTATTTTTTTGTTTTGACAAGTCTTTGGCTATTTTTTTGATTTGCATAATAGCGTTATTGACTAGTGAATTACTAGGCTCAAAAAAATCCTCATCAAACTGTCTTACTGTTTTTATAATTGTAAAAACCATAAAAGAGTGAAGTAGGTCAACCTTATCAAACTTGTAGAAATCATCCTTGCTTACAGTGAATGAAAAAATGGCGCTAAAAAAGTTGTGTTTGTAGTCAGTAGCTAAAATAAAGTTTTCTTGTTTCATAGTTATTGTAATATCATCTAGACAATTATTTTATAAAAGTTATAAATAATTTTGTCTAGATGTTTTTATTTTTATTGAATAACAAAAAAAAATTTTTTTTATTATTTTTTTTTCATAAACGCATTATACGTTGCAACTAAGTATATGGGCGCTACATTTTTTAGGTGTAGCGCCCATAAAACTTTAGATACTATACAGTGACGACCATATAGAATTTAGATGACAAGTATGTGAAAAAGTTCACAACATTTTCATGAACTTTTTCATATGTTGTTTTCTCCTTGAACGGTGTCATCTCGATCAAGCCATCAATTGATTGCTTGGCTTTTTCGTAAAAGGTGGGTTCAACCAATCCCATTTTTACGCCTACCTTGTGGAGAATACCTGGCTCCTCCCACCCAAGCTGGACTGCAGCATTATGGGCAGCAGCGTGAATACCTGAGGTATTCCCTTTGTCCAGTTTCTGAATTGCAGATACAGTGTAGGTAAATACTACTGCAATCACAAAAGCCTTGAATGCAAGCATAATCACTGAAGCACTTGCTTTGCGGAATGCCTTCATTGCTTTCTTCGTTGCAGAGCTCTTGGTAACCGATTCTTCACCTTGCTGGATGGAATCAGTCAGGTTGTCGTTAACTTCTTGTTGTTGTGTTTCTGAGTTTAACATATTTTTGTCTTTCTGTGTTTATTGGGTTTCTGTCGGATTGATTAATGTTTTAAGTTATAGGACCACTACTGTGCAGTCCAATCGTGCCACTTATCATTTTGTTTGCCTTTATCATTTTGTTTGCCTTTTACAAGACTTCTTGTAGCGGTGCATACGCCAAAAATGACGGCTGCACCAAATACTAATTTGAGTATGTTTTTTGTAATTTTCATGGATTTTTTCTAATTTCCTGCGTTTGTCGGATGAAGTGATTTAAGTAGGACCACTTTTTGTCCTTATTCGATTGTCACAGGATTTCCTGTGACCCCGACGAATAGCGGTGGATCTTTAGGGTTTTCTTCTCGAAACTTAGGAGCTTCATAGAGGACAACCTCGATTTGGTCTTGATCGCATGCCCCCTCCAGCAGGGCTAACGAAGAAATAATTTTCACCAATTTGAATGAACTGCTATCTACCATAGAATACAAGAAAGATGGCTTTTCACCATTTTCTATTGATTCTTTGATTTCACGGAAGTGCTGCTCTATTTTTTCAAGAATTGGAGCAATTCTCTGGCTTGGGGAGTCAAGAAACTCTCTAATCAACCCACTCAATACTGGATTTATTCCCATCATGTTTACGGCAATACGGCCCTTGATAGAAATCTTCAATCTCCTCAATTCCATACTTGCGGTACCCACTGCTTTTAGGGTTTCCATTGTATTGTTTACTTTTTTAAACATCAAGCTTGGCTGTGATACCAGATCAATGAAATACGCATTAAATGGTACGTCATATGTTGGCAACACTTTCGTCAATCTTGATGAACAAGACTGTAGCTCTCCAACTGTTTGGGGGATCTTGATGTCCAAACCGTCTTTAGCCTTGTTACAATAATATACGCCTGGCGTTAGTCCATGTGCTGCAATTGCCCAATTTAATGGGGCTTGCTGAAAGAGCTTCTTTGTTTGAACGGCTCCAAAATATCTACGACTTACAGCACCACACCAGCTAGTTTTTAGAAGTCCATTACAGACTTCAAAAACATTTAGGTTTAACTTTCCATTAACTTCTTCTGCTGTTGAAACTAGCACGCCCTCTTCGTTAAAAAACGGAGGTGTTGAATCGGCGTCCGGACGCCAAGTTACCGGAGTTCCTTCTTTCTTGTTGATCAGGCAAGTTACCATACTATATGTTTATTTTATTTTTGTTTGTTTATTTGTTTGGTTATTATATGTAAAATAGTAATAATATTACTATCAATATATTATGGGGTTTTTAGCAAATAAATATACCACCCCCCTTAGGTAAAAACAAAAAACCCGTCACACAATTAGTGCAACGGGTTTTTATTTTGCGAGTTTATATTTTGTTTCTAGAGCATCCCAGATGGGTTAAAGAAAACCCTTCTTGAGTCACTTGATCCGCATGCATGAGCAATTGATAAAATATCGCTATGTAAATTAGCTGGAATGTTTGCCAAAAATTCTATCTCCCATTTTGTGGAAGAGTCTTGGTGTCTTTGTTTTTCGACAAACCTAGCATAACAATAAACGTTATTCTTCGGCTTAATAAAGATGTATTCCGTACCCCTACCAATATTCACTACTTGAGCGTACAGTCCGTCATTTTGTTTTTTTATTTGCTTACTAAGTTTCTTCAAGAAAGCGTCGTCATCAGTTTTAGTTGTTGAAACCTCATCTATATTCACAGAAGCTTCAGTTATTTTTTTAGACTGCTCAACTACGGCTTCCTCAAACATTTTTGAAGATTTATCAACTTCATCTTCTTGTTTGACCTCTTCTGTAGTTTGTGGAGCTTGCTCGGGTTGTACAACTAGATCTTGAGCAGCTTCTTTTACTTCAACAGCTTCTTTAATCCCGTTGTTATAAAGTTCAGTGATTTCTGCATGAGAGAGTTCACGATTTAAAGTAAGAACTTCAACTTCTGCTTTGATTGTTTCAGTGGCCTTATCTTCTAACTGCAGCAGTTCAACATTTTCTTGTGTCTCACCAACTTCAACTACTTCAGTATTTTTTTGTTGTACGTTATTCATTATTGAATTTGTTTTTATATTATTTTTGGGTTTTTGTTTTATCATATGTTTATGAATTTAATTTTATATAGAAATCTAGTCCAAGCTTTATTATGTTTTTAACTGGTTTTAATGATTTTTCGTAACCAATTTGCTTTAAGCCTTTTTGTGTTATTTTAAAGACTTCTATATCAAATGTTGTATTAGTTAGTGAATTATCACTTTCTTCAATTGTGTCCCCATCTTCCTCGTCTTCATCTTCGTCATCTTCTTCTTCAATAATGTCATTTATCCTAATTAAACACGGGTAAGATGATCCAAGGTGTATGACGTATTCTGTTTCATTTTCGTCAAGCCCCAAGATGTAATCTGGTACTTGATTCATAGAAACAGAATTGTTGAATGGGGTGTCGTTCATTTTAGAAATTTTGTCTTCGCATGTATTCAGCCATTAATAGTGAATCTGCATCATTTTTTATTTTACTAGAAAGATGAGGAAATAGTCTAGCACCAATTGATAAGGAAGCTGACTTTGTCTCGGCTCCCTTTACTCCAGCAGGTAGCATAACTTTTTGCCATTCTTTTGAGTCAATAAACCTATATGGAATCATTAAGTCTTCCATTAAGCATTCTTGAGCTTCAACCATTCTAAGCCCGCTTGCAGTCGCCTTAAACCTTCCTGGATTCACCATTGGTCGCTCTATACAGATAATAGGCATGTATCCAGCTATCCAATCAGTAATTATACTAGATGTTTTACTTCTATCTAACCGACTTATATGTGCAACAGTTTTTGTGTAATTTAAGCACTTTCTAATCGGCGTTATTTCATACTCAGCTGATTTGTCTTCCCATATTGCGCTAATGTTTCCTATTCCATTGTCCCAGCCTATCCATACTTTTTTCATATATCTTGTGAATAGCTATATACATAATTTTTGGCTGTTGCAATAAAAAACTCGTTGTCTTCATTACTCAATGAAATAAACGGGAATTTTATGTCTCTCTTTATCCCACTAAGATAAAGTGAGTCACCACTGCTACATGTATGGACAAGTATTATGTCTTCTGGGCTAAAAACATATCCTGAGTATTTACCAGACAATTCATCAATTTTTTGAGTAGTTTTATTGATAAATTGATCAAAATATTTAGATGTTTTTGTGAAAAGAAAGTCGCTAATTTTCTTAATCACAAAAATGTCTGAGTGAGCAATGTCAAAAACACATTTTGGTATATTTGAATTATTTCTTATATTTTGTGCAACCTCTTGATTGCAGAAAATCATTTCATTTAGTTCTTTGAATGGATCTGCACTACTTTTTATTAATCCAGGTGCAATTCCTGTTTTAAGAGTCAATGACAGATTCAACGCCGCTTTCTGTATCTTCGTCTCCGTCCTCAGACAGAAGTTGTCTCCCTTCGTCATCTGAAGGTATGCTGCTTGTTGTTTGTTCATTTTGTGTCTGAATAAGTGTTTGAATTACCGCCATCTTTTCCTTGCCGCCAACATTAAGTTGTTGCTCAATATTGTTTATCAGGAATGTGTCTGTATTTAGAATATCTAATTCTTCTTGAAATTTAGTAATTTGTTCAGGTGAGTGAGCAAATTGATAAAATTGTTCTGCAGTCAGTGCATTTTCTTTGGTTATTCCTAGTTCATCACTATAAAATTTGCCGCCCTTAATTTCTGTAAAACCTCTAATATTTGCAATAGCAAGCATGTTTGTAGTTGTCTCAATAAAATCAAAAGAGTGACCCCATTTTACACAATACGTAAATTCTTGGAATGGTTTTCTTAGTTTGTTTTTTACCCAGGTGCCCTTTACTTTGAATCCATTCTTTTCTCCACCTTCTTTTGTTGCTGCATTCTTTTTTAATACAACCCAGTATGTAGCGGCAAATGGAATGGCTCGGCCACCTGATCCAATAATTTTATCTATTTCTGGTCGCATCGCGGCAAAACCTGTTTCAAGTCTATCTCGACCTTGATTCAACACAATCCACAAAGTATTTGTTTCTTTGAGTTTGCCTTTAATTAAATTTGTTGCATCTTTAATAACCTTAGCTGATCCACCAACACGGCCTTGAACAAAGTTATCTTCGTCCTTCATCGCCCTCTGATCAGTTGCACCAGCCAAACTATCAAGAATTAAGACCTTCGGGATCTTACCTTCTGGATCTATTTTTAAGAACAAATTGAGTTGATCTATCGTCATAGATAGAGCATCTTCGATGCTTTCTGGATGAAAAATACGGAACATCTTAGGATTATCTAAGTAATTTTTAATATGTTCTGTAGATGCAGCTTGCTCCGTCTCAATCATTGCTGCAATACCTCCAGCTTTCATGCACTGATTGGCTATCCAAAGAGCTAGACTTGTTTTGCCTGCGCCCTCAAATCCCATTATTTGCATGACTCTTCCTAGTGCAAGCCCAGCGCGCCCAAGACTCCACTGAATAAATAAATCAGGAATATAAAGATATTTTAAATTATCGTCTTCTTCTGCACCGCTACTTACATACTCTTTTCCATATTTACTCATCATGGACTCTCCTGATTCGTAAAAATATTGTTGTACTGGATCGTTAAAATCCTCTTGAACTGTTTCTTTTATTTTTTTAGGTCTTGCCATTTTATTTTTGTGTTTGTTGCTTTATTCGATATTGATGGGCGGTTGGGGGACCGCCCATCTATAATCAAAACCTAACTTAGTCCATTAATGATCTAATGTTAGTTTTCTTTACGGGCTCATCGCCCTTAATTTTCCTCGTAGGAATAGATACAACTTTGGCTTCAATATCCATTTCGTCAATATCTAATTCCTCGTTTTTAACTGGAGCGCCAAAGTCTTCTTCCGATGGAGAAAAAGCCCTACTTGCCTCTGAATCTTGTTCGACTTGCTTTGCTTTGGGTTTTACAGCTGGAAAGGAAAATGAATCTTCCAATTCTTCTTCCTCTTGCTGTGCGATTGGCATTTCAACTTTAATGCTTTTTGCCCTCGCCATCAACTTATCCAAGTTTGGAATGCGATTCGAAAATGCGCGCTTGAGCAATTTTGGAACATCCGAGAAAAAGAAAATTATTCTATCTACAATTTCTGATTCCGTTGCTTCATAAAATATTTCATCTAGGTTGTACCTAGACTCAAGTGTTGCTTTCGATATACGAATACCGTCTGGCTGCTCTGGGTCTGGGTCTGGAACCATATTATATATGCTAATTCCACCAGCTGGATTTGGAGTAAGAGCAAGCTTACAGGGTATTGATGCATTAGGATCAGTAATGTCACCCCAGTAATAATCATTGTTCTTTCGATCCCTTTTGTTTAACTCAGCAAGCAGTCCCCATTGCATAGATGAATTTGGAGCCTGTGGACCAGATCGCCTAAATGCAGTGGCAGGAATCTGAAGTATGGTTGCTTTGTTTGGATCGATGTCTTTATTGTACAGAATGGATGAATTAACAACATATCCTGACCATTTTGACGAAAGCCGAACATTTGGGTTTTTGTATGCGTTTATAAGTTTTTTGCCAGCTTCATCATATCCCGCAATCATACAAAACTCTGGATCACTTTTTGCAACTTTTATCAACTCATCAATCGGGTCAAAAGCCGATGGATCAAATGTAGTTGGACTAATAATATTTAACTCTTTGTTTACAAATGGATGAAACCGCATACCAACAGCCCACTTTGTAAACAGCTCTGGCTGGTCTTCCTGTCGATAAGGCAGGTAAGATGCTTTATCCGATGCTTCGGCAATTGCAGGAAGAATGCAGGCAGATATATCTACTGTGGACTTTGCAAACTGGACCCTTACGCCTTCTCGATAAGCCATGTGTTTTGATTTTTTAATTTCTGAATCTATTGTTTCGTTTATACCTAATGCCATATTTTTATGTTATTGATGTTTAGTTTTAGTTTATAATTATTGAATATTTTCGATGTCGTACAACTTCATGTAATCAGCTATCACTGACTTTCTGCCGTTATAGACATTCACTGCCCCAAAGACTCGTACAACTTTTTCTGCTTTCAAGTCTTTTTCGTGTTGAGCATACAACTTAGGGAAACAGGTTATGCTTATTGTGTATTCTTTGTTTGCGATGTCAATAAAGCACATTTCATCTCCCTTTTTTGTTTTTATCTTCTTTACTGCAGTAATTACTCCAGCTGTGTGTACCTTCGATCCTTCGTGCTCCAATAAAACACTTGGGATGTCAATACAGTCGTTATGCCCCTTGTTAACAAAATAATTTACTAAGTCAGGATTGCCCATGCATAAGCTTTTGCTTTCCATTATCTGAACCTGACCAATTGTTAGCGTCTCTGGTTCTTCTTTTTCCGAACGCAATTTATAATAAATTTTATTTAGCTTATTTCTTTTTTCGTGTTTCTCTCCGTCTCCTGCATCTTCAAAAGAGTCAAGTGCGCCAGCCCAAATTAAAGCTGTTGCAACTCTTTTATTAACTATTTTTTTATCTATCTTGTTGTAAAAATCCTCAAAAGAAAGGTACGGTGCTTTTTTGTGTATTTCTTCTGATGCGTTTCTTACGCCCTTAATCATAGTCAATGGAAATATTATTTTATTTTTTATTTCATCTATGATGTAGAAATCAACTTGGCTGATGTTTACGTCTGGTAGATGTACTATATGATTAAAGTATTTTGCGTTTTTCTCTAGGTCTTCATGAGTGGAGTTCTGCAAGATAGCGGTCCACCACTCAAGTGGATGGTGGCATTTTAGCCACATGCATACATAAGCCATATACGAATAAGCAACACTATGGCTCAGGTTAAATGCATAATTACTACTAGACCTACATAGACTAACAAATGAAGTTATTTGCTGAGAGTTCCATCCTCTTCTTGTGAGCCTTGCCCTAATATCGGGTAGAATCTCATTCATTTTGTCTATTTTCTTTTTACCAATAATTTCTCGTATTTCATCAGCTTGCTCAGCACTATATTCACAGGAAGATTGAAACATGCTTGATATCTGCTCTTGGAATAACACAATACCGTGAGTTGTTGAAAGAATTTCTTGAAGATCTTCATGTAAGAATGTTACATCTTTTTCTCCCGTTCTTCTTTTTACCCAAAGGTCAATAAGAGTGCAGTCAACTCCAGTGTCTTCGTCTTGCATCAAGGCATACATTGTACCTGGTCGGCAAGCAGAAGTAATTGAAGCTAGATCAATTATACTTTTTGGTTTTATTTGTTTGCATATATTAGTCGGAATAGGTCCATTGAATTGAAAGATTGTTTCCGTGTTTCCCATGCAAAATTCATTAAAGACTTTTGCATCTTCTGGGATCTCGTAAATATCTATATCAATATTTTTCCTATCTTTGATTAATTTTACGCAGTTACCTATGTCTTTTAGTGTATTCAATCCAAGCAGATCAAACTTTATTAATCCAAGTGATTCAACTGCCTCCATTGTAAATTGAGTACAGTCTTCGTCACTTATTTTACATGTAGGAACTATTTCATTTATTGGAATATCAGAAAGACAGTATGCACTTGCGTGTCGTCCTAATGACTTTGGAATTCCTATAACTTGTTCAACTAGACTTTGAACACTTGGGTGTTCTTCGAAAAATTTACACAATGTTTTGTTTAGCTCTAACTCTCCTGCGTGATAACCTTCTTCATCACTCCATCCATGTAGCCACTTTAACAAGTTACTAAATCCTTGTGGAACATTACTGATAGTCTTGCATACTGAATCAACTAGTTCTTTAGCTTGTTCATTATTTTTTGTATCCAGTTCAACCCTGCATACATCTCTAATGGCGCTTTTAACTTTTGTTGTACCAGTTGTGCAAATTCTGACAAATTTATCTCCAAAGTTTGTCTTTAGGCTTTCAGCAATTCTGTCTGGTTCACTGAAATCTATATCTATGTCTGGAAGTTTACCTCTATTGATTCGACCCATCGACAAGAACCTCTCAAACGAAAGATTATATTTTACTGGGTCTATGTGCGTTATTTTAAGTAAGTAAGCCAGTAGGCAACCACCAGCACTACCTCTTCCAGCCCCAATTCCAATATTGAGTTGTCTGGCTTGTTCGCATATGTCGTGCAAAGACAAGAAATACGGCAACAAGTTAATTTTACCGTTGTCCGCAATAACGCCTATTTCCCTGTTTAATCGATCTATGTATTCTTTTTCGCTTTTTAAGCGATTGTGCTTTTCAATTAAACTATATATATATTCTTTGTGTTTTTGAGTTTCAGAAACTTCCAAATTTATGATTTCAACAGGAAGATTAACTTCAGGCAGATGATATACTTTATTGAAGCTTATTTGATTACACATTGAAGCCAGTGCATGATTGTTCTCTACTGCTTCTTGGAACTTACTTGCCGAATCATATCCATGTATCTTTGACCAGCTTGCCCAAGCTGACTCTGTAGACAGTTGATAATAATTTGTGTAAAATTTCAAACCAACGTCTTCCATTTTGCCGTTTTGCAGCAACATGTCTTGAACAATTTTTTGTTTTTTATCCACAAAGTGAGCATCCAGTGTCAGTAGAAGCGGAATGTTTAAGTTGCTTGATATTTTCATTATCAACTCATTTCCCGCTTTTTGTAAGTCTCCGCTAGGGCATATATCAGTGCACTCTTTTCTTAGGAAGACTGGAGTATTTAGTGATTTCCAACTATTTTTTTTAACCCTCATTTTGATTTAAATTTAAATTAATTCTTCTATTTGCTAACGGGTATTCTTGAGCTCTTTTAGTTACTGAACTAAAAATTTGTTCGACTCTTTTTTCGCAGGCTTCTTTTACTGATATTTTGCCTAGCTCTGTTTCAATTATATCTGAGTCTTTGAATGTGTATGTAAATCCATTCTCTCCCTCAACTTGAATAACATTTTTGGTCGTCCAATCTCTATCTACAGAGTGTGGCATCACTTCCATAAAAAGTCTATTTTTATTTCCAAAAATATCTACGAGTCTTTCTGCATTATAGGTAGCCATGTCTTTTTCATTTCTGAGAAATGATTTAACTATTGGACCTTCAATGCAGCCGCTACCGCAAATTATTCCTTCATTATATATTTCTAAGTCTTCCCATGTAGCTCTTGGTTTAGGTTGTCCAAATTTCTTTACAACTCTTCCAAGGCCCCATGAAGCATTTGATATAGAAAGTAAATTGCTATATCCAATATCATCTTTAGCCCATAGAGTTAAATGAAAATAATCAAATTTTCTTAAACTTGGGTTAAAATTATATTCTTCATGTGGAGCTAGATATAGCTCTATGCCAGGGATTCCTTTTACATCGTTAGACTGTGTTTGATTTATTAAGTCATAAAGACCAAGAACGTATCCATGGTCTGTGCAACTACATGCTTCTATTTCATTCTTTTTGCAGTAATCAATATACTCTGAAATAGTTGATACTCCGTCCATTAAGCTATATGTTGTGTGAGTATGTAGTGGTAGTATTTTAAGTGAAGTAGGTGATTTCATTTTTTGTATTTTTGTGTTTCTGCGTTGTAGACTCCTCATAGGTGTCCGCATACTCCGGGTGTACTCCAGGCGGTCTTCCGCCTGGAGGGAGCCCGGAGTATGGGTGTGAGCTCACGCGAAGTAGCACGGTGTTGCAGGCGGAGCTGCTCCTCCAGATCGTTGGGCCGACGTAGGAGGCTGAAGGCCGATACGTCGAGCACAAAGAGCTGGGGAGCGCTCCGCCAGCAACCCGTGCAGCTTCGTCGTGGGCTCGCCCACCTATGGAGGTGGCGGCAACTAAGCCCCCATCTATGTATCCACGAGGGTGCGTGCCGAAGCGGGCTCTGCCCGATTAAGGCACGAACTACTCGTGGGTATCCATCCAGGTAATCCCAGCGGGTATCGCTCGCACCATTACCGTTCCCGTGGAACGGTATAGGTGTCGAGAAGATCCCAGACTGGGTCAGGGGCTGGTCCGAATATCCTTTAGCTAACATTTAAAAACGCCACACATCGTGTGGCAAAAGCCAGAAACAAAAATTAGTATTATATATTATTAAAAATCTGCGTGGTGTAGCAGCGGAATCCTGAAGACAGTATGTCTTCAGGAAGTAGCGTTGCTACCTACCTTGAGGGCCTCTCATTGAGAGAGGACGATGAAGCGTGAGGCCGTGTAACGCACGATTGTAAGGGGCCTGCAGCTCTTGATAGCTGAGCGGGAGTATGCCGGACCAAGTACGGCAGTAGCCGGACGGTCTCGGCGTACTCCACACAGCCAAGAGCTGCGGGCCCGTGCAATGAGTGGTTCCACGGCATTTACAGTAAGAATCCTGGGGGATCTCCCGTAGTAGCCCCTGCAGCAGAATTCCTGCGTAGCAGGAACTGCGAAGCTGGAATTATGTGAAGCGGATACGGAGGGAGAGTCTCCAGGATTTTACTGGAAATCACACGCCGTCCGCTCTCGACCACCATTCATCCCTATATTAACATTATTTAATGATGTACATCGTACATCTATCAGTTTTAACTGAAAAGCCAGATTTTTAAGAAATTATTTAATTAAGGTCAAAAAACCCGTCAAAAATTATGGCTTTGAATCCATTAGACGAAGTTTTTTCTGCCATACCTTCTTTGCACATTCTATCTATCATATAATAGATATCTTGTGGGTTAGATTTGGTATTAGTTTTTTGGAACAACACATCGACAATAGAAGTTATATTTATTCCTTCTGTTGAGTCTTTTGCTGATAACAATATTTCGTATATTGTGTTCTCTATATCATCGGGGTATTTTTGGGTTGTAGTCATTTAGATCTCCAAATTTATCGGTTATTTGTTTCCATATAGTTTCGGAATCGGTCTCTCCAGCATCATGAAACCCTGTCAATTTCATATATACAAAATACACTCCTTGGAAACTTTTTTCAAGTTTTATAAAACAATCGTCTTTTGTATTTATCTCGCTGTCTAGAATCATTAAAACTCTAGACCAATTAGAAGTAATTAATCTTACTTGGTTATGTGTTAACTGTTTACCAAAAGTAGCCACACTGTTTCTTCCAACTTTCATGCAATCTATTGGACCTTCGACAACTACTACAAAGTTTCTATTCTTTGTGGCGTTGTCGAAGTTCAATAGACATGAAGATCTTTGCATTCCTGGGCACGTATAATACTTTGGAACGCCGTAGTCTGCATATTTTTTCTCTCCTGTAGATAGCTCAATTATTTCTGTCTCCCACCATCTTTGAGTTTCACCCTTCCATATAAACCTGGTGTCATTTGCTTTCGCTTCTATCTGCCTAGCTTGCCACCCCATCAGTTTTTTATTCATAAATACTGGGAATATTATACGACCTGATGTTGTGCCCATTCTTGAGCAGAAGTCAAAATAACCTTTTGAACAATACTTAATACCCCATTCATTTGCTAGTGAGTAAGGTATATCACGTTCACTTAAGTATTTTAATGCTGGGTGCCCTTTCTTGAGGGAATCTATTTCGTGCATCTCTCCTGGAGAAGGTATTCCATCCTGCCATTCTTTTTTTGTATTCAAGTATGGCCCTCTGGAGGATTCTAGTCTGTTTTGGTTTCTGTTAACCTGCATGCCCGCAAAAAATTGCGCACCTTGGTCAAAAAATTCTGCAAAAGCATTTCCAACCCAGCCGCAATCATGGCAAATAAAAACTCCACTGTCGGCATTAATATATAATTTATACTTGCCTCCCTTTTTGTGAAATTTACGACAGTGAACTATATATTCTATGTGATCTCCATAAGAAGAAACTCTAACCTCTGGAAATACGCTTTCAACCGTCTCTATCTGTAGTGACATTGTGTATTTTATCTTTCATTTACTGGAGTAAAGTTAGCACCTGTAGGAGCCGCCCACTCTATGTCTGGTGGTATGTCCTCAAATGTTTGTTTATCTAATCTTGCTTGTATTTGGGCCTCGAAAATACGACCATCGCGCATTTTACCAGCCTTAACCGTTACTCTACCGTTTTGTCTATCTTGGTCTGTTGCGCCAAGACCTAAAAACACAGAACATCTATGGCTCTTTGAAAAACCTTCCGAAGAGTTAGTCATTCTTATTTCTCGTTTTCCATCTCCAGCGCCATTCGCCTGAGTTGTTGCCCAGAACGCTAGATTGTATTTTCTAGCTAGTTCAGAGCACTGTTCTGAATAGTTTTGCAGTACGTGTCTAAGTTCTTTATTTACGTGACCCTGGTTTCTTTCTGTAGGGTCGGTATTTAGTGCATCAAGCCAATCAAGAAAAACCATATCTGGCATGTCGCCATTTTGCTGCCATACCATAAGTTGTTTCTCTATTTTCTTTACGGTACACTTTTCCATAGAAAAATCTAAAACCCTAAAATTCCTTTTGATGTGATCTGGGATTATGGATATAGCATTGTAAACTTCTTGATTTACTAATGTTTTATCTCCGTTGTCTCCGTTTCGTATTCTATTGTAGTCAACTTGAGCTACCCTAGAATATAATCTTTCTCTAATCTTTTTCTCTGGAATTTCTAGAGTTATTAGAACAGCTTTTTTAGTTGCTGCAGCTCCCCAGCAAAAATTTATAGCAAGGGTTGTTTTTCCAAGTCCAGTCATACCACAAATTATACCAAGCTCTTGTTTTCCTAGACCGCCAAACATCCTGGAGTCTATTGTACTAATTCCGCAAGGAACTACTTCTATGACATCTGTAGTTAATACTGGATTAAGCAATGGGCTAAATTCTATTTCATTTTGTCTTGATACAGAACTTATCTCTTCGATGCTTACAGCTCTACTCAAGAAGTTTTTGTGATCTCCAGGTTTGTATGAATTTATTAATTTATTAATTTTTACCTCAGAAAGAAATGAAGGGATTATTGATTTGTAATAATCAACTTGCATATCCATTTCATAAATTTTTTCAAGCTCTAGAATCAATACATCTTTTTCTGATTCAAGAACTTGTCCAATTTTAATCATTGACTTTAAGTTGTTACACAGTAGGTCAACAGGTATTCCATTCTCTGGGTTATCTTCTAGATGCTCTAGTATCTTATATGAAGCAACTAATATAGCTTTATGTATTGGCGAGCTTACGTCTTCTTGGCATATTTTCCCCTCTCTGAGTAATTGAAGAAGGCTTGGGCAGCGGATCGTGTGAGCCACTATCGCTGACTGAAAGTCCTTGTGGAAATAATCTTGTATATCTTGAGACATAATTTTCTTTAATATATTTTTTAAGGGATGGGTTAGTATTTATCTCTAATACTGCTTTTTCTGCGTACAACTCTTTTACCTCTTGTAAAATTTCTTCAGAGCACAACATAACTCTGGTGTACGACTTCATAGGTAATTGTTTTATTAAAAGTATTTCGTCTATTGTTCTTTCGTTATCATTACTATATATTTTTTTATACTCATTTATTGTTCTTATTTCATTGTTGAATTCTAGTTCTCCAATTGTTGTATTTTTAGATACATAATCGTTGTACTTTTTGAGTGCAACTGGACCACATAAAACATGAGGAAATGGAACTGAGTCTAGTCCATTCCATGTTTCAAATAAGCTCTCTAGGTATAAAATTGCGCAAATTTTATTTTCGTTAAATAAGTTAGATAATTTTATCCACACATCATCAAACTTTGAGCCACACGAATATCCAGGGGTTCTTTTTCTCCTAAATATTTCGTATATTAATTTTATTTCCCATGGTTTATATATTTTGTGTTCATTTTCCATTTTATTTTTATTTGTCTAAAAATTTGATAGAAGATGGACTAGATATCTTCATTACATTGTATCCTTTTGCATTGTAGTGTTTTAATCTTCCTTGAGATTTTTTTTCCATTCTTTGATCCCAGCAATCATTGAAGTCTATTATTATACCGTAGTCTTTTCCTTCTGTTAACCTTCTATTTCTACCAGCTTTTTGCAAAACCGATACATCTGACTGCATCCAATTAGAATTTATAATTACATAAAGATTCTTGGGATCAACTCCTTCAGCTAAGCAGTCAGTGGATATAATTCTCTTGATATCTCCAGAGTTAAAACCTTCCAGTATTCTTTTCTTCTCTTTAGTATTGATTGATCCATGGAAAATTTCAAATTTACCATCACCTAAGTGATTGTAAACTAATTCCTCTAAATGTGTTAAGGTCCTGACATAGATAATGAGCTGCTGGTCTTTTGGACACAAATCAACGCATTTTTTTATGAACTTGTTTCTTTCTCGGTTGAACCATATTCCCTTTTTCTCCATTGTCAAATTTTGAGTTTGAGGCAAGAATGCAGGGCCGTTCAATACATCAATAACATACACATGTAGCGGTGTAGCTCTATTCATCGCCTCTAGTTGTTGATCTGTCAGTTCAAAAACTATTGGCCCAAAAACACCTTCTAAGAATTTTGAAATTCCCTTGAACCCAGTAGTCAATGTTGCGGATAGACCATATCTTACTGAGTTCTTAAACTTTAATAAGTTTTGAGATCTTGTATCACTACCTGCACCATGCGCTTCATCGTATATTATAAAATTTATTTTACTTGGATTGAATTTCTGCAAAGAGGAAGATGTAATAACGATTGTTCTTCCTTCTACTTTCTTTGATGAAACATAAATTCCAGGATCGCATTCTGGAGCTAGCTCCAGCAAGTCTTTGTATAACTTTAGGGCAACTGTTTGTCTATTTGTAACAACCAAGCCAGTAAAATTTTTATACGCTCTGCACAATGAAGATATTATTCTTGTCTTGCCTGTATTGGTTGCAGCTTCAACCATGCATCCGCCGTCATGATTTAGCATCAACTCTACCGCACATTTTTGATCTGTGTATAGATCTTCGTAAACCCTATCGTTTATTTCTGGCTTAGGGTAACAATTTTTGCTTTCATCTATCTCCCACTCTTTGTCGAGTGACCGAAGTTTGTTTTTAACTCTATGAAGCAATCCATCATATGTAATCATGGATTCGCCGTCACTAGAGTATGAAAACAATTCCTTTTTTATCGTTCTAAATGGACCATCAATTAATATAGTTTTTATTTGATTAATCCTTTTATCGAAAAAAGTTTTCTTTATTTTTTCTCTAAATTTATAGTAGAACGAAAGTTCATCCGCTAATTCTATTGTTGGGGGGCTAATTTTTATTAGCCCCCCTGCCCGAACAATTTTAGTATTCATCTTCGATTGGTTGTATTATTTTAATCCAATTAGAGAGGTACCATACTCCCCCTTGGCTAACTGGTCTATTCAATTTTACAAAATCACAAATCTCTACCTCAAACCATTTTCTTCCGTCCTCTTTTAAGTGCGGAGCAAATGGCTTTGGTGAAGTATGCCACCCAGGTCTGTGTGAAAAACCCTGAGTTTTCTTGTCTTCTGCTTTCATCCACTGGTTTACTGGAAGAGCTTTTTTGTTGTCTATGAATAAAGACTTTATTTCGTTTTTCTTGTTTACCTTAAATAATTTAAAAGCTTTTTTGGTTTTACTTATTTCAAGTTGCATTAGAACTCTATTGTTTGCCGAAAGTACGGAATCAGTGATCTTTCGTGTGTCACCAGTAATACTTGCAGGTTATTCGAATCAGATAACTCAGAAATGCTTTCTATGATGCCTTTAAAGTTTAGTATTGTCTCTTTGTCTAGCCAAGTAGTTGGCTCGTCTAGAACAATCAAGTCTACTCCACTTGAGAAAACCTCGCATGAAGCAAAACGAAATGCAAGAGATAATACGACTTTTTGCCCACAAGAAAGATCGCTTGATGGTCTAACCTTGTTTCCAAAATCACAAATAAATTCATTTTCCTCATCAACTGAAACTCTATATTCAGCATGAAAACTTGCCAAATATTGATTTATTGATGAGCACATTTTATTCATTTGATAATTAACATATCTGCCGCTTACGCCATCATATCTAAAAACATCTCTAATCCTAGAAACTCTGGATTCGTGTATCTTGATTCCAGTGAACTTTGACTTTATGTTTTTACAATTCTGTAGGTCTATCTGACTTTTACTTACTTGGTCTAATATTTTTGTGTTAGACGATTCCAATAAATTTACTTCACTTACCAATGATTTTATTTCATTTAGTACCGCTTTATGAGAATTAAATCCATTCAAGTATATATCAGACGAAAATTTAGGGAAGTCACCTGATTGAAGTTCTGACTCGGCTTTATTTTTTGAGCTTATGTAGCTTGCAATATTTGACACTAAACCAGAGTGCTTCTTTTCATATGAGTATTTTTCGTTTTCTACGTGCCTTAAATCAATCTTTGCCTGCTTGGACATAGTTGACTGAGCTTTTAACCTCTCCTTAGCCTTGTTCAGTTTTTCGCTTAACTTGTTGATTATGTCGCTGTCTATTGACATTCCACAAAGTGGGCAATTCCCTGTATGACTTCCGGAGTGCTTGCCAATAACCTCAAGTGTCTCTATTTCGCTAGCACATGATCCAATTGATAAATCAAGTGATTCTATCCGCTGCTTAATAGAACCTAAATAATTGTCATCTATATTTGGTGACTTTAGATTATCTAATTCTTTTTTACGTAACTCTATGTTGTCATTCAGGGCATCTATTTCTGATACCAAGTTTTCTTTTCTTAGAGCTTTCTTGTAATTATTGTATATTTTGTTTTCATCTATACCGCTTGTTTCATTACTAAGTTCTTGGATCTTCTCTTTTTTGATCTCTATGTTCTTAGTGTTTTCATCAAGCATTTCCTGTAGTCTAGCTATGGATCCAGTTAATTGGTCTTCGTCAATTATAACTGGATAGGATAGATTGGATTTCCACTGACCAAGAAGTAGCTCAATTTTTGCGGCCTTTTCAAGACCGAAAAATTTTTGCAACATTTTGTTTCTTTCTGCCTGCTTCCCAAACAAGATACCTAAAATATCTGTTTGAGTTACAAACACCATGTTAGGCAAAAAAGACTTATCGCAGTCGAGTAGTTCAAGAAACTTTTCGTTTACGGTTTCTGCTCCATCGAATATTTCTGAGTTATAACTGAGATTCGTAGTATTTGAATCAAGCGACCTATTTACAATAAAATTTTTATGCCTTATGCTGCCTTCAACATAAATTGATCCACTTTTTTCTCCAAAAGTTATTAAGTCTTTTTTCTTCTTTTTGCCAAACTCTCCAGTTATTGCCATTGATATAGATGAGGCAAAATTACTTTTGCCTGATCCATTTCTTCCAATTATACCTACTATGTTTTCACTTAGATCAACTTCTAAATTTTTGTGCTGAGCAAAATTTGATAACTTTACTTTATTTATTCTCATTTATTTGATTATTTAAGTCTTTTTTCAATACTTCATGCACACTACCCAAAGATGGATTACTCCACAATTCTTGAATAATTGCTATGTCTAGTTCATCCAAGTATTTTTCTTGTTGAGCTAGTTCTATAAAATCTGAATTTTCTGATACCTGTTCCACGTCATTTGTTTCCTCTTCTATCTTCTTTTCTTTGTCTCTATGGAAATAAACAATTTGATTTGATGGCGCTACTGACATTTTATTTTCAATTTCGCTTACGCTATTGTTAAACTCAGGCAAATACCTAAATATATTGAAGTCTGCAGAGAATTCACTAACTGTATCCTCAAACTCTTTTATTCCAGTAAAGCTAAAAACATTTGTTTTCTGCAATGGAGAAAAATTTACTGATTTTATGTCGGAAAGTTCTTTTGTTTCTTTGTCATATTCAAATTCAATAAACATAAAATTATTTATTGGATCTGATAACCTCAAAAACTCAGTATTTCCTGGGTATGCAATTGTGCATCCACCTAATTTCATTTTTCTGTGAATATGTAAATCACCAAGCGCTAAATATTTACATTTGCTTGATAGAGCCTTTAAATCATCATTATCTAGCTCCGGTCTCATTATGGATGGTAGAAACCCGCCAGCAGATTGATGCAAAACTATTATATCTAAATTGTCATCAATTTTTTGTATAACATCTTTTATATCTCTCCTTTTAATGTAATTTACGCAGACAATATTTATCGGTTTTAGGTATTGTATTGCTTCATACTTATCCAAGTTAGAAGGAGAGCCAGCAAAACATACTCCTGTATGTATCCATTGCTTTTCTGACCCGTATACGATGTCGTGATTACCTGAGCAAGCCAAGACATTACATCCTGCGTTTGTCCATATATTACACATATCCATCCAGCAGCAAATATCATTTGGCTGTGGATCGCATGAGTCAAAGATATCACCAGCTACAATTATTAGATCATATTTACTTGTTTCTTTAGCTAATTTTAGGCAACTTAACTTTTGATTTATTTGCCTTTGTTTAATTCCATATTGATTGCTGCCAATATGTAGGTCAGCTATGTGAGCTATTTTAATTTTCATCTAAGAATACAAAACTATCTGTAGTATCTTGTGCTCCGCTTCTTTCTAGCATTTTAGCTGAAATAGCATTCACATCAAATGTTTGTTCAATGTCAGTGTCATCATCTACTACCTTCACCTTTATTGGATCTGTTTTTCCATCAGTCCTCCATAGAGCAGAAACGGCACCACAAGAAACTTGCACAGTTATTGTTGGCGTAATCTCTCTTATTTTAGATGGTTTATGACTTAGAATAAATTTTTTAGGAATTTCAATTATTTTTCCGCAAATAAATTTATTATTTTCGCTATGTATTGATGCTGTTTCTATTATTTGAATTTTAACATTTTCGTTTTTGCTTGGTTTTTTATTCAATATGCGACCAGAACTAAATGAACCGATTCCTGGTTGATTTTTTGGAGTCCTAAATACAATTAAGTCTCCTGGGTATATTTGTTGTTGCATTGATTGTTACTGTTTGTTGTTTGATTTCGTCTACTTTTAGCGTCCTGCTGCTTACTACTCCAGGAGCGTTAATACTTGAAATTAATTTATTTAGTTTTTCTGTTTTGCTTGGGCTTCCGCTAAATATATAATTTATTTTGCCTTTTATTTTTTGGATTTTTTTGTCAAAAACTATTTTACTATTGATGGACCTATTTAAGACATCTCCCCTGAGCTTCATTATTTCAGTCCTTACGGATTGAATATAGTCGTTACATATTGTCGGTTTGCCAGAATTTATGACATACCCAACTATATCCATTTTGCCTCCCGTCCCAATTATTTTAGTTTTCTTACTGTTTAAATAAAAGCCACCACTCTTTAATATATTTTTTACTGTGTGTATAAATATATTTATGTATTTTTGACCATGCCTGTCTTCCCAAGTGAAAGAAAGGTCATCGGCATAGCGAGAATAAACGCAATTATTTTTTTTTGCTAATCCAGATAATCTATAATCTAGTATCTTAAACGACAGATTAGTGATTGATGGACTTGCTGGAGATCCTTGAGGTAAAAATCTTTCACCAAATTGTATATCTTGTCCAATGTTTATTAGTGGCTTGATCAGGCTAAGCAAATAATCATCATCAATGATTTTTAACCTTATGCACTTTATTACAATTTCTTGTACAAAATTTTCCCAAAAAACATTAAATAAAAATTTATCTGCCTTGTGGTCTTGCGGAGCTAGATAATTTGAAACAATTAAGAATCTATCAATAAAGAATCTATTAATATTCTGTACCCTTATTTGCTCTTCACTCATTTTTTCATAAAGAAAGTCCTTATTTATAAATGAGTTTAAACAACTTAAAAATAAATATATGCAATTAGTTTTGTTTAACTTTATAGTGCATGAATTGATTATATCGGAAACTTCATCTTCATTTAAATTATGCGCTTGTAAAGACTTAACTATATCACGTTCATTAAAACTACAAAAAAAGTTTTTTATATCTAAGTTTATTAATAATTCAGGTTTTTTAGCATGAGAGGTTATATGTATATTTGCGCAATCAAAAGCTGACTTGTCTTTACAGAAACCAAAACATGAATGATGAGTAGAAAAAATACTGAGTTTATCTGCAATAATTGACTGTTTTTTCTTCAAGTCATTTTCTGGTGCCAATATGATACGATATTTCTCTGTTTTAAGTTTAATTAAATCATGTAATAAAATTAACTGATTGAATAAGTTTTTAATGCAAAAAATATTTACTTCTTGTTGTACTATTTTTTTAATCTTTTTTGTAGCATTATCAATTTGCGCAGGAGTAGGACTTGAAGACAACATTCCTGTAATCCCATTACTTACTTTACTTTTAATCCTTTGAAAATCTGACGGAATATCACTTGGATTACTTTTTGGTGTAAAAATTTTTGATATATTAAGCTCTAAAGGTGGATAAGAAGGAGCGCTTTTAGCGCTCCCCTTATTTATCGAAAAAACCCTGTATTCAATTTTTTTATTCACATTTGTGTTATTCTAACTTTAGCATTCTTCTTTTGATCGTTATGTTTGGTTGAGTAACGATCACGTCTTGCTCAACTTCACTAGCTGATATATTGCTAATCCTTCTTTTAACTACTGCAAATTTCTCGGAATTTTCCTCGAAGTCTTTAACGTCTTTTTTGACGCTTTCTATCACCCTAGTTAAATTTATCTCTATATCAGTTTTATCTACGTCTTCTTTTTTCCAGCTAGATATACAGTTCAATGAATTAGACGCATTTTTAATCATTTTATCTATTTCTGGATCATTAAATAAATTGATTTGTTTTAGTTGCTCTATTCTTTCCTTGAACGCATTAATAGATCGAATGTTTACGTTATTCTTTCCATTTTTTATTGCCTCAAGAACCAAGGAAGTTGCAGACAGAATGTGTTCTCTGATCTGTATTGTAGATTGGTGAACTAATTGTTCTGCTCTCTCGGATAGATGATTTTTTGCGTCTTGTGCAACTTCAGAAATTTCTGCATGAGCCCAGCTATAAAGAGTCCATGAATAATTAAATTTGCTCCTCAGTGTTGAAACATTTGGATACATAGAATTTAGATATCCTGTGTGCTCTGGGAATCTTTCATTAAATTTATCTATTTGCAGTTTTGCAATTTCTTCATATTTTCCTAGGAAATCTTCTGCATCTCGAAAGAATGAAGTTTTTTCTGATTCAAGTACGTTCTTCAACCATGGATACGCTTTTCGTGGGACAAACCTAGCTCCACGCATTCCAGGCACTCGATACGACATCTTATCAAAATACGAATTCAACCTAGACCTATATGAACTAAATACCCTAGTGTGTTTTGAAGGCACTAGCCATTTATATCCAGGGGCAAAAATTTCATAATCAATTGTATTACCAAGTACTTCTTGATCCTTTTGTGTCTGTAGGACCTTCCCCTCCCAGAATCCTATTCCAACGTTGATTAGCGTCCCATACTTAAATATATCAGTAGACAAATTTACGCTTGGGTCTTGTTGTTCTTGCTCTTGTTGTATTTCTTCAGTTTCCATTTTTTATTTTTGTGTAAAAAAAGAGGGGGCGGAATGCCCCCTCTTTTTTTGTTTATTATGTACTTATTAATTAAGTAGCTTTACTTGGAAGTATTTCAATTCCATTAAATATCATTTCACTAGCTATCTTAACTTCTTGCTCAAGAACTTTTGCTCGAATTTTATTTGTAGCAATTATTTCTCCAGTTGAAATTAATTTTGCCACCCATTGCTGCGATTCATTATCAAATTCAACATCCGTAATTCTTTCTACGTGTATTGAATGCTTGGAACCACATTTAGTAGCGGCTTTTCTTAATTCGTCGTAGTAAATAGACTTAACTGTACCATCTGCACAGAAATTAATTAAAGCGTGTTTCTTAGACTTTAACTTGTTCGGCAGAGCAGGAAGCTCCTTCAAACATTTCTGGCTTTTCTTGATAACTAATTTCTTTTGAGTAGATTTTTTCAAAGATTTTTGTAGCATCTTTGCATCCAACTCCTTTGTAGCCCTCCGCTTCGATTGTTGCTTTACCGCTGGGAGAGATTGTGATTTTGACAATTTTTTCACTCATTTACATCCTTACTTTTAATTCTATGTTTCCGTTTGCAGCATTAACTCTTTCGCCAATGATTTCATAACCATTTTCTCTGGCTATTTTTCTGTGCTGCTCTATCTGATATGCTTGGCTTAGTTTTCCGCATTTAGCTCCAACCATGTTCTGCAGCCTTGTATCAAACAGGTCAGCCTGTACTTCATACGAGTTGCCCTTTTTTACTACAGCAATCTCATACGAAGCAGACTTACCAGCAGATATAACTGCATCGCATTTCATGTTCTGACCAGCGTAATATGACGCTTGTTTTTTGCTTACGTCTAGTGTTAGACCAAGCCGTTTGCATGCCTTACTCAATATGTCCAGATCTTTGATCTCTGGCATATCCATTACAACCATATGTGACATATATTTTTGTTGTTTCCTTTTTTTGTTAGTGTTTATTAAATTTCTGATTCATTAATACTAATTTTAGATGACTCTGGAATATTTAAATTCCTGGTCCTACTCCATCCAGTACTACTAGCAGCAGGACTGCTTGGAGCTTGAACGTCGTCTTCTTTGTTTGCCATCATTACTCGATGGGATTTCGCCCATTCCAGCAAGGTTTTTGACTCTTCTGGGTTTAGCTCTGCCATGATTTTTACGTCATTAATAGCAGAAAGAACATGTTGAGTGGTTACACTGAATTTTTTACCAAATCCAACGTCCTTACCTTTTCTGATGAGCCCTTCAATAACGATTTGCTCTATCTCGGAGCCAGTCCTGTTTGGAGTTTTTCGAGCTAGTTCATTAAGATCTATATCGTACTCCTCTGGTGACCATCCCCTTTTCTTTAGGTGAATATTAAATATTTCTTTGCGTTGCTTAAGTCCAGGAAGACCAACATACATTACTTCATCAAACCTTCCCTTGCGTAAGGCAGGAGCTGGAATAGATGTTATACTATTTGTTGTAGCTACTACAAACACATCAGATTTCCTGGATTGAGTCCAGGTTAACCATGTGCCGTACATGCGTTGAAATGTACCGCCATCGGTAACTCCACCGCCCGCACCAGCAAATAATTTTTCAAACTCATCAACGAACAATATGCATGGAGCTTGAGCTTCTGCATCCTTCAGCGCCTTGATAAGCTTTCCTTCTGACTCACCAAGCAAGCTACCCATACATGCGCCAATATCCAGTCTCAACACTGCCCTGTCCCATTCAAGTCCAAGCGCCTGAGCAACCCAAGACTTTCCTGTTCCACCTGGGCCAACTACGCACAAGCCCTTTGGCAAATCAATTCCATCTTCTCTTGCTTCATGCTTAAAGATAAGTGCTCTGTCTTTCGCCCATTGCTTTAGGTTTTCCATTCCTCCGACTTCGTTCATTCCCCAATTATTATCAAGGATTTGAAGTATTCCAGATTTTTGAATAAGCCGAGACTTTTCTTTTCTGATTACTTCAGTTTTGAATGTCCTGGTATTTGTTTTAGCTTGCGCAAACTCCATTGCATTAGCACGGTTAGCCATAGCCAATACGTTTTCAGCTTGCCACTGAGTCAAACCAGTTAATTGTTGAGCAAACTTATTGAGCTGGTCCTCTTCTAGTTCCATTTCTGGAATACTGCTGTTTCCAGCGTCACTAAGGTATGCACTGCTCTTAACCACTGTTTTCATGTCGGCCACACTTGGTAATTCATGTTGAACATATGTAACAACATTTTCTATCTCGATAGGGACATCAGTGTTGTGATTGATAAAAACAATAGTTTTATCTGATGGCAACAAACTAGGTATTGAGTTCTTGATGCACCTAGTAAGTCTTGCGTTTGTGTGCTTAACTTTTGATGGGTCAGTCATGTAGAATGGAGCATCCAACATGATAAGCAAGGAACCGTCAGGAAACCCTTGATTGCCCAAGTCCCAGGTTGACTGGCTATCTACAACAAAAGATTTGAAATCGTGATTACTTTTCTTTGTGAATTGTTCAATAGCATTTACGGGAGAATCTGACTCGATGAATGAAGACTTATCTTCATAATCGTAAATAATATTTCTTGCGTCGTAGACATAAATTTTAGTGCAGAGCCCACTTCCAAGTAGGGCGCTTGACTCAGATACCAATAATCTTTCTTCTTCGATGCTATGCACCCAAAGTAATGGATTAGCTGAAGATATGAAGTCTTTAAGTATTGATGGTGATGACATTTTATATTCCTTTTTCGAATGAGTTTATTGCTTTGTTTTTGTACAGTCCAGCAGCTCTAGAGAATTCTATAGCGGCTAGCATATCAGATTTTATATTATTTAACTTACATTCCTCTACTTGTTGTTCTGAGGCCTCCTCTTCTACAAAAGGGTAGAAAGGAAATGTTGTACTATATTTATTGTCAACAATTACGGTTAAACCTGCAAAGCAGATGTTTCCGTTCATCATTTCCCTTGCGATAATCGGGGAAATGGTAGCGGCAAGCCTTGTCGCTATTTTTGCCTGGTCTGTTCCAGGCGGTGATATAATATTTTGTGCTTCAGTGTTATCTTGTTCCGTCTCCGTTTGTTCGGATTCTTTTTTGTTCATATGTTTTGTCAAACCAGTTTGAGCATTGTTTTAAAAACTCAAACCTAAGGTTTTCTTTATCTTCTTGCGCTTCTTTGTTGTTGTTACCGCTTAAAAACTGGAGGCATGACGACTTTATTGCTACGTCCAGTGGAGATGATACTACATCTTTTTTAATTATTTTTTCTTCAATGTTTTTTGCTTCACTTAATGAAATAAATAATTGCTTTAATATTTCTTCTTGGTCTATGTCGCCTATGTCACCGTCAATAATTTTTGCAGCTTCCGTTAATACAAAATTTCCGGAAACTGGACATTTGATCAAAACCTTTTGCATCGCACCACTAGTGGAATATAGAAAGGTTGTGAACTCTACATTTGTTCCCTTCTCTTCTATATTGTCTATATACCTGCAATCAAATAATGATCTAATGTCCATTAACTTTATTCCTTATTATTTTTTAGGTCCTGTATAGATTGCCCGTATGAGCACAAAACCAATACCACAAACATGCAAATATTATTTAATAAATTAAAATATATAAACATCGATGGCAAAATAAATAGTACGCCAACGATTAAACTAGCCCAAAAAGATAAACAGAATGGGCAATTAATCAAGTACTCAATTTTTGTTTTATTATATCTAGCCTCTATGTATCCTCGTATTGGGTCAAAAATTTGAGAATCTATTACTACATACACTATTGATTTTACACAATATTTTGAATAATAGCACAAAATAAAAAAAAATATAATTAGGTTAAATTGATCGTTCATTTTTTATATTACAGATATTAGCAAAAGCAATCCAAGGACTCCAAGAAACGCAAAAATATTAAAACATGTTTTTAGTAAATCAGACCCCAGGATAAAATTATGGGAAATAAAATTTGATATATTCCATCCATTAAGTATCCACAAAAAAAATATTATTGGAATAATCACGGAAGATGTATAAATAAAGCAAATTAATAAATAACTAACAAAAAACCACCCCCAAAATGAATTTGTAAATGTTTCTTCTTTTTTTTGTTGTTTATTGTTCGTCATTTATTTCTAGTCCATTTTCGTAATCTATTGATTTACTAAATTTTAATTTTTCATTTAGTTGTTTGTGTTCAATTATTTTTAATGCTTCTGTTTTTTCTATAATTCTTATTATTAAAAAAGTAAAAATAAATAAAACAGAAATACAAAGAAGTATAATTGGTGCAATCATTTACATTAATGACACACTATTTTTAAGAACACTAAGTGTCGGGACTACTGTTACTAGAGTTGTTTTGTGTATTGTTGCTATCATTTGATTGTTGTTGTTTGTGTTGTTCTACTTTGTCTTCTACTGTTGGTAGTAATTTAAATATTAACGAATTCGAAGGCTGAAACTTAGCGTAGTTCATTTTTTCCTGTCCAAGGTAAATTTTAGGATTTTTGGATTTCATAACTCGTCTTCTACAGGGTCTATATTGAAAGATACTTTCTGTGATTCCAAAGCGCTCTTGATTTTGTTGACATTTATGTCATCAGATTTTATCGCTTTTTCAGCTTCATTAGTTTCCTCTTCGTCCTCGTCTGCGGGTTCATTACCAAATCGCTCTTCTTGCCAGGCTCTTCGGTTATCGATCTTATCGCAGACAAATGAAGTCCCATATTCATCAACCACAATGATTTTTCGTGGTTTGTAAGACAATTCAGCTCCTTTTAAACTAGTTAACATTTTTTCTGGCACACCTTCGCTCAGTAAATATTCAACTCTTTCTGGAGGTATTAGTTCATCCGTTAGGTAGCAAAAGAATTTCTTGCTTTTGCTATATTTCTCAAAATTTATTTGTTCATGCATCGCTTAAGGTTCAGCCCCCGCCCATCGTCTTACAAAACAGAAAACCTAAAAGAATCTTCTATTTTTATATTTTTCTGGGTTACTATAATACTCTATAAAAGTTGGTGCTTTAAGTTCTTGTTTAACTTGAATCACGTCTTTTGCAAGAATTATTTTTTGGCCTATTTTTTCTACGCTTTTACTTAAAAAAGTCATTGCAAGACTATACATATTAATTACTATGTTTTCAATTATATTATTTAGATGTTAATTTCAAAAGTTCCAATCTCCGACGAGGAGTTAAAACAGTTATACGGAAAGATGGCTCAAAAGTTGGATCTAGTCAACTTAGTGCCAACTTCAATAAGTTTTCAAGGTAGGCCATTGGACATCTTACATAAGAGGCCAATGTTTTCCCCAATGTTTAGAAAAAATAGATCAGTATTGAGAGATGTTTTTATTTGCGGTAGACAGATTGGCAAAACCGTAAGTATTAGCAGCTCTATACTGATGCATTGTTGGTGGCGAAACTATTTTCGAATGCTATATGTTGCTCCAATGTCTATTTATACGACACGCTTGCATAGCATGTTTATGCAGCCAATGATTCAAGGCAAATTAATGCCCTGGCCAATAAGCGACAATACATGCACAAATAACGTAAACGAAAAAAGTTTTATTACGGGTAGCCGATTCGTTGGTATATCGTGTTACAATAACGCTCAAAACGCACTTGGACTAAGTGTGGACTGGGCGCTATTTGACGAAACCCAAGATTTAAACAGCGATTTTATTCCGCAAATCCGAGAAGTTGTTGGCACTTCGGAATACAGATATGAAAGCTATTTCGGTACAGCTCGCGGAGTCGATAATACTTTAACGACTTTATACGAGGCTTCAACCCAGAATGTCTGGATGATGCCGTGTTCAAGCTGTAAACATGAAAACACTCCAACTCTCGCTGGAAATGTTTTAGACATGATACAGCTAAAAGGGATTTGTTGCGTAAAATGCGGAAAAGTAATTGACGTTGAGAGAGGCGAGTGGAGAAGGCTATTTGAGCACGATCCAGTTAGAAGGAATACGGAAGGTTATCATGTTCCGCAAATCATCATCAAAGATCGAATAGATCCACACACTAGATACATAGATACAATATATAATAAACTGCATGGATCTAATGCTTATTCAGAGTCTAGGTTCTTGCAGGAAGTTTTAGGAATACCAACCTCTCAAGGTGGTGTTCCAATAACTCAGCAAGATATAATAGAAGCTAGTACACTAGATGTTGAAAAAGATGGCTCAAACTCCACTGCTTTTTACCAGAGAGTTGCTGGTGGCGTTGACTGGGGTGGCGCTGAAATTGTCAGCTTTACTGTTGGAGTTTTAGTTGGCTACAACTCCGGATATTTTGATTGTTTTGCTGCCTCTAGGCCTACTGGTATTCCAGATGAGCAAAGACATTATGTAGTCGGAGATTTTCTCAGAGAACACAGCAACAAACGAGTAGAGATAATTGGAGCTGACGCTGGATTTGTTGGAAGCGTTCAAAATCCCAATTTGGGTCAATACTTAAATGTTCCTGTTGCTTCTATTGCTTACGGTACAACAAAGAAGTTTTTTAATCCTCAAACGAATAACCATTTTACGGTAGATAGAACAACCTTAATATACATTGTTATAACTCTTATAAAGATGAAGAGAATAAGGTTTCCAAAGGGTGCTTGGTTTGAACAATACACCCGAGATTTATTAGCTATCTTTACTGAAGATAACGTAAATACTCATGGAAGCACTATAAGGAGGTATAGTAGATACAAAGACAGGCCTGATGACTTTTTGCATGCACTAGGGTATGCAATCTTTATGGTTTCATTAGGAATAACCGATCTCCCGTCTATGGCTGGTATGCCAGCGAATCTATCCATGAACTCCCCCTATATAGCCGACATAGGGGAAGAAAATGGTAGATTTTAATCAACTTAAATAATGTATTTAAATTATTTCTTTTTCTACTTTGGTTTTTATACTCATCCACTTGCATGGAGTTATGTTTTCAAACCAGTCTTGAATAGTTGGAATTCTTCCAAGATCTTCTATTACATGTTGTTCCGCAACCCACCTAGTTGGAATAATGTTGCCATTAGACAACTCCATGGTTACTCCAAATTCCTTCTCGCACTCAAAGATTCCCTGAGAGTGATGACGCAAAGCCCTATGCCTAAAATCAGCGTATAGAGCTTTGCTCTCGTCAAACCAGCGATGGATGGCTATATAGTCGCGTGCCTCTCCTCCCCACTTCTTAACTGAGGAAAGGCTATGGTGATATGGATGACTCATATTTCATCAGTGTATTCCGTTGACTCAGTATAAAACTCAGTATGGTTTAAAACTACAGTACCATTATCAACATCAAACATAAAATAACCTTCTGAGCCGTCATTAATTTCCCACCCACCTTTTTTACGCTCCAGCACGCTCCAGCAAAAATCGTCAATTGCTTCCGACAAATTTGATTCTTTTTTTGTGCAAGATGCTACATCTTTATCTGACCACCAACCATTAGTAAGTAGATCGTACTTGATATTGATATTTGGAATATCTTTTGTTTTTATTGATTCTTTAGCTGCATCAAGGAATGTTACTCCATCAATCGCTCCCGAATCTCCTGAACCGCTATAGGCAACTTCTACATACTTAATATTTGTTTTTGTTTTTAACTCTTTTAGTATTTTTAATTTGTTTTTAGTTATCGTGTCTTCAACCGTTATTTTTGATTCTTTTTTATTTTTCATTTTCAATTTGATTTGCTAGCTCATCAAGCATTTGTTTTTTTGAGGAGCCAATTACGTTGATTAATTCACAGTTCACTGCTTCTAGCCAAAAATTGGCAGAAGTTATTTGCATAAATGACTCGCTAAGACTTGAGTCATATCCAAAATCATGGATCCAAGAAAAATCCAAGATTTCACCAACTTCATTATATGATAATACAGTCTTCTCAAATGAGGTCCTAAGTCTCTTTATTGCCTCATCGCAGGTTTGAGCCTTTGACTGAATAAAGACCGCTGGCTCAGTCGAATAATTTGCTCTTTTGTATATGCCTGCATGAAACTTACCAGTATCCATGCATTCAGTTACAATATATGTTATATTTTCTGTTTCGCTTTGCAGTACTCCAGCTAAGTGAATCAATAAGTCACTAGATAGGTCAATAGATGGCCAATAAAATGGTTGCCATGTCATTTGCCTATTAGAGAAGTCAATATTTATGCTGTCTTCGGTTGTGGAAGATCCGCCATACTGATTGTACTTCCCCGTAAATTTTAAGTCTGGGTACCCATATACAGATATATATGATTTAATAGTATTTTCATTTTCTGCTCTATCTACTTGAACGTCTACTACGTTCTTCTTGTAAAAATAATAATCATTTGGTGTGTCATTTCCTGTATCTAGATGCCCATTTGTTTTGTCTGCATCAAGAGTCGGCAGTATTATCGAGGTCTTTATAATTGTAGACCTATCTACATTTGATTTTACTGCAAGGTGGCTAACTCTATTTAAAGTACTGCAATAAAATAATTTCAATAATTTAATGTAATTGTTTTTAATAAAATCATTTACTTCCACTTCTTCTCCAAAATCATTTTTCTTTTTAGCAAAGAATTTTGCAGAAAACATAATTTTATCCATTCCAGCACCAGGCAAACCTTTTTGTTGTGATATTTTCTTTGCAAAATGCTTTAGGCTATTATCACCGTAATCCAATAAATTAAAATAACTCTCGGATGCGTATAGACTCTTTAGCAAAACATTTTGCTGTATGATAGATGAAGACAGCCCAATCCAGTTACATGATGATGATAAACAGCATGAGGTGAATTGAGTTGTAACAACATTTTTTGAGTTACACTTAGGGCATTTTGGGTAATTTATATCACAAATTATATCTTCAAATTTCTCTTCGTTTGATTCGTCTTCCATTGTTGTTGTGTTTGATTGTTTGAGTATATTGCTATGTAAGTTTTTCTTTGGTCTTTGTTGTCTTTTGAAGATTTGTCTATGATATATCCCGCATTGACCAAATCTTTGATTATCTCGGATTTACTAAAATTAAATCCAAACTTAGAAAGAGCGCCAAAAGCTTTTACATATATTCTTGTTTCGTTTTTGTCTATTTTTACGAAATCTCTAAAATTACTATTTGTTGTCACTACTCCAAAAAATTCATTTAATCTATTCTGTGCATTATTTAAGTAATTCAAAGAATTTCTAAATTTACTTACATAAATATTATTTCCTAAAAATTTTTCAATTTTTTTGACAAATTTAAAGTAATTACCAGTCAATAATTCTTCTACCAAGAAATATATTATTGGCTCTGTGTTACTTATTTCAATAGGAGAAATGCCATGCATAACATTTATAAACCTATTGCTGTATATCTCTTCGCTTGATGAAAGAGATATTGTAAAATTATTTTTTAGTAGCAATTTGTGATTTATTATTTTTTCACAAAATTGTGGATAAAAACAATTAATAATATCCTCTTGTTGAATTAACCCCAAGCATGTTGATATATCTCTCGCTACTTGTTTTTTGGCAACTATATGTGCATCATTGTTTTTTACCATTTTATTTACAAACTCAAGACAAGCTCTAAATACTAGGGCTCCGTAATCTGTATTGCACATTTCAATTATTTGCTTAACGCATTTATCTCTATATAAATATTTATTCTCAAGGCTATCTGAGTACTTTATTTTATTCTTAATGCTCCCAGTGTTGTACTCTGAGCAAATTGAAGTAATCTTATCGCATTTCCATTTTTCAGTAATAAATTCTTCACTCCAGAAACCATATACATCTTTTTTGATTGAATTAATTTTTTGTGTATTCAATCCCATTACAATTTGAGGAAGAGCGTTGAGTATAGAATTACCTGAATTCCAAATAGGAAATTCACAGTTGTTTAATGTGCAAATAGATATTATTTTATTCAAAAGTTTTCCTGGTTTGTACATCTCCCTATGTGAAATAAAGAAATTTATTATTTTTTCGTTTATGTACAGAGTGCAATCATATTCCGATGGCTCTTCTCCTACGCACATAATAGATTTAATAGAAACCCAGAAATTACTAACCCTGCTCATGCTGTAGTCTTGTTTTATCTCGTGATATCCACCGCTATAAATTTTAAATTTTTTATTACATACATGAAAATTATTTACTCCAGATGAAACAGTGTTTATGTACTGAGAGACATAGTTTTTATCTAATCCAGTCGCAACGCAATATAGCTCAATGAGCTCGTTCTGAAAATATTGAGTAGAACTATTTATTAAAGATATTTCTCTGCAGAAAGAATTTATATTGTTGTCTTTGTCTAATAGGATTTGAGAGCAAATATCTTTTGTTATAGGTACTGGTGAGATTCTTCCTATTTCTTCTTCTATTTTTTGAGTATAGCTAGAGATCAAGTTGGAGCCACTGCCTGGCAACCTGTAAACATGGACTTGGCTATTTTTATCATGCATGCAGGAAAATATATTAGATGGAGAATCTTCTCCTATAATTGCTCTAATGTACGGGAAAGATCTTGAGAAAAATGTTGCAGGACCGTTTGAATTACTAATCACACACACTGGCGATGTAATCACGCCATTTGAATCCACCATCGACCTAGATATCACAGACGCTAAATTAGAGTTATCTGTAATAGTTAGTTTACCTGTCCACGGTACAAAGTCAGTCCATCTTTCTGCTAGCATTGATACGTTGCCGCTTGATATCTGTATTTTTGCTTCTCCTATGTAAGATCCAAACAATGTATAGATTTGTATCTTTGCTGCAATGCCATTTTCGTCTCTTAACATGAGTAAACTGTAATCAGATTTTTGATTAAGCTTACTTGTGGTTTTACGGAAAAATATTGAATTAATAAAACCTCCATTCAATTGAGCCCAGTCGCCAAAACTTTTTGATCTTCTGTTATCAGATTCAATTTTATTTCTATACACCTGCCTTCCGAACTCAAACTCTGAAATAAACTTCAGATATTTTTTTGCTCTGGCTAATTTTTGATCTGATTCGGTCTTTGAGAATCCGCAACTCATGAGACTATTTATTATTTCTTCCTCAGGCATGCCCACAACTTTTAATAAGTAAGATGGCACACAGTACGACACACCACACAAAAAACACCTAAACACTGGCTCTGGCCCATCTATTAATATTTCTAGACTTTCTAAAGTATTTAGATTATTGTGGCAACTACATTGAGTTTGCGGTACAATATTATTTGATTTTAGAACCTTGCAAACCGACAACATTTTAGTTAAATTAATAGAACCCATATGAAAGACTTTTACAGCGACTACGGATATAATTTTATCAAAATACTTAAGGATAAAGAAGTACCTTCTTTTGTGAAAGAAGCAGATATACTTGACCAAGAGGAAATGGATAAATTGCCGGATACCGCATTTGCTTCCGTTGGTGACAGGAAGCTGCCGATAACTGATCCAGCAAATGTTTATGTGAGCGCTGCATATTACTTTAATGCAAACGAAAAGAACGCAGAAGTGGAAGACAGAATTGTTAAAGCTGCAGAACTATTTGAAATATCAGATGAGATTAAAAACATATTACCTGATACAAATACCAAGATAGCAGCAGAAGACAACCAAAAAGAATCCAGATGGGAAATATCCGCTACATACAAAAATGGAGACATTAAAAAATTTGCTGGTGATTTATCTAGCATTGAGAAATTTCAAGATGAGTTTGTTTCAAAAATATTTAATTTTTGTACATTTGAGTCTAAGATGGATTGTGCAGAGAAGATAGCTCAAGAGCTAGAAAAGTCTGGCAAAGATATACCTAACCGAATACTTGAAGTATCTGGTAGAAATATTCCTGATATGGAAAAAGTAGCGCAACAGGTAAAAGCTAGAGCTATTAGATTGTCAGATGATTCACAGAAAGTTAGTTTATGTAAAATCGCTAATGAATTATTTGACTCCTCTGATAAGAATATTGAAGGGATGAAAAAACTTGCAAAAATTCTTGAGTCAATTGACGAACAGAACAGTCTTGATAGATTTTACAATAAATCAATTTTAGATCCTTTTGCTAGTGTGTTCAACACAAGCATAGATGAAGCAAAGAAAGTTGCTTCAGTTATTGATTTAAATGGTTCTGATTTTTCGGTAGAAGAATTAAATGAAGTACACCAAGACATTTTTAAATTGGCTCTGTCAAAAGAGTCATTAGATCTTATTGGGTTTGGTACGGATTCATTCGATGTATCCAAGATAGCAAATATTTCAGAAGACGATAAAGTAAATCTTGCTCTGTATCTTTAATGTTAATTCATAAAACAAAAGACCAGGAAGTATCTGCAAGGATAATGGCTACTCCTGGCACAATGGCTACTATTTCTCATGCCATAGCTTTGCATTTCTTTGGTGAAGAAATATATTCATGGGAACCAGAGACATTATCAATGGAACTGGCAGATACTTTAGATATTCAGATAGATGAAGAAAATCTAGATAAACTGCACGCTATAATATCTGCTATCGTAAGTAATGGCTTCAAGAAAGATTGGGTAGCATTTACTTCTATATGTTCTACTTTAAATGGGGAGAACGACGTAGAGGACTTAGCAGAAATGACCGTAGCTGAGTTTGCCTGGGGAGTAATTGAAGTCTCTTTAAATGATGATGACGACAATGAATTATTCTCTCCAGATATAGCTTCTCTGGTTGGAGTTGTCCTAGATCAGGAAGGTTTTTCACTTGCTCCAGATTTTTTGAGTTTTGCTAATCTGCCTGAAAAATACATGGGCAGTACTTCAAGCGCAGAGCGAAACAAAGAAGATCACGAATCAAGTTATCAGATGGAACTACTGAACGAATATCTCAGGGACCAATCTCTATTGTTATTTAAGCAAATTAAAATGTTGCCGTGGATCTCTGATGAAGACCTAGAAGGCATAGTTGAATCTATGCAAAAAGAAATAGGACCAGTAGATAATAAAAAAAGGACAGACCCTCTCTATTGATCTTATTGCTCTAATTGAGGTCGAATGAACACGCTATAAAACGTGTTAAACGACCTCAATTAGAGGTATAAAGAAAACTCAGCAGATTGGATCTACTAAACTCTAAAAAAGGGGGAGACGAGAAAATTCAGGCTGTCTCCTTTTTGTTCCCTGTTCAGTGTTTTTCTCAGCCGTCGAATGACTAGCCTTACACTTTATTCACTCTTGATTCGACCAGAGAGTGATCCAGGATGGCGGATTAAAAAAGTTTACTCCTTTAATCCATATCGCAAAAGATAATTTCTTTTGCCGCACTTGGCCTAAATACCTATTTATACTCGCCAAGTCGAGTCTTTTGCAAAATGTGGGGACGGAGGGATTTGAACCCCCAACCAATCGGTTATGAGCCGACTGCTCTGACCATTGAGCTACATCCCCATCAAATTTTGTTATGCCGCTTCCATGCTGTCTTTCTGCAGATCGACTATAAACATGGCGAATGTTTTTATATATTAACCATTGCAATGATTAACACACTTTACCTCATTCCTTGTCTCCCCCAGGAGAAGGGGACACCTTTATTCTTAGTCCAGTATATGTAAGCTTCATCTAACTGGAACAACTCCCTTAAGCAAGATTAATTTCGTTACCCACCTCTAGGGACCCATGACCCAAGGTAACATGTTGCAGAGGAGCAACATTAATCTCACCACGCGACATAAAATTAGCAAATAATAATATTACTATCAATATATTATGGGTTTTTTAAGGTATAATTATATACCCCCCTACAACAATATGTTGATAGTAATATTGATATTATTTTAAAGTTTATTTAGGTAATAATAATACTACTAATATATTATGGTTTTTTTAGTATGTAAATAAATACCCCACCCATCATTTGAATTTAGGAACAACAATTAAGTAATATAATAAGATATGTTATTCTTCTACCCAAGTATGAATTCCGTCTATAAACTTAAGTACGAATATTCCTGTATTGCTTGGAGGAGTTGGCATGCGCTCGGCAACAAGGACTGGATCCTCGTCAACTCTAATGTAAATTTTTCCGTCAGTTACATTAACTGCTATTTCGCGCTCAATCCATTGAGCATTGCTTGGTTTAGCTCCAGGTATTAAACTTTGCAATGGCAGAATTCTTGATGGTGGTTCTACTGTAGAAGGCATATATTATTAGGTTTCATATTTAAGTTCACAAAAAATCTAACAGGGACTTGCAATTTGACAAGTGTTAAATTTATTTTTTTATTATTCTACCTAATAAAAATTTAAATAGCAATTCAGTGTTGAATAAACACTGCAATATTTTTACTTTACTTAAATAACTTAAAAACCCTGCACCGGATTAGAACCAATGCAGGGTTTTGTTTTAATTGTTTATATTAACTTTTAAAGACTATTAATCCATTTAAAGGACTCATTAATTTTTTCAGAGAAGTCTTTTCCTAATATCTCAGAATAATCTTTCTTTAAAGGCTGTACTTGGTTTCTGATCTCATGATCTCCATAAGGCCAGCCAAGTTCATGTTCTACTGTGTATTGTTCCACATTATCGAAGTCATGTTCAAAAGGAGTTTCTTCAAGATATTTCCAAATACTATCCATAGTATCCTTTGGATTTTTTGTGAGTTCCTCGAAGTGGACAAAATGCAATTTGTTTTGATATCTTTTTACAGCATCTGAAAGTCTTTCAACAGCAATTCCAAGTGGAGGAATGTTCAACCAACCTTGTGCTCTCTTTTCTACAGTAGTCCAGTTTTGTGGGGTTTGTTTTTCCACACCAGTAAAAGGAAAAGGATGTTGCCGCCATTTCTTTTCAAATGAAGAAAGAATTCCTCTCATGTCTCTTACAGGAACCAGAACCTTTGCATTAGGCCAGATTGCAAATAGCATATCCAAATGACCTACCCACGAACGACATTTATCAGCTACTACAGGACGATCTGTTAATCTGTTAAAAGCATTTTCACATCCTCCTTTGACATAATCATAGAACAGAGTTTCTCCATCTTGAGGATTAGGAATAGTTTTAAATTCTTCTGTAGCAGAAAATTGCCTTGCAATATAACCAATTTCATGAAGACCGCTAGTGGCTGTTGAATGAACTCTAGGATTTTGCGCTAAGATGTTCATCAGTAGTGTTGATCCTGCACGGGGCAGACCGGAAACGAAGTGTATAGTTTTACTCATAGACTGTATATTACTACAGTTTTTAAAAAAGTCAAAAGAAAACCTCGAAAGATTTTTAGTCTTCCGAGGTTCTTTTGTTTTATTTAGTTAGGATTAACGAGCAAATTCAACAACAGAATTATCTTTCCAACCAGCTTCTTTGCCTTCTTTGCGGATGGCAATAACTTGATCGTGTTGTTCTTCTGTTAAGTGAACTTGAGTTACACCTTTAGGAATGTTGTCAGCAGCTTGTTCGGTTTCAAACATTCTGTTAACTCTTCCCATTGGTCCTACGAATGCGTATTGTTTTTTATTGTTGTTCATATGATTTATTTATTTGTTTTGTTTTATTTTAAGAACCCTGTACTGGATTAAAACCAGCACAGGGTAATTAATTTTTTATGGTTTACTTACAGATCCTTAATAACTGTTACGTTACTATTTCCTTGGAATGATAACCCAGTTCCTGCTGTCCAACTATTATCAATTGCTCTAACGTGAATTGTTAGAGGACTTGCTGTATTTTGGAATGTATTAGAACCCACAAAGGCTGATTGTGCTATATTACAATCAACAGTAGCAAGTGAGTAGTTATTTCCGAATGCACCGTTTCCAATACTAGTCACAGAATTTCCTATAGTAACTGATGTGAGCTGGTTACCATTGAATGCACAGGTTCCAATAGTAGTCACAGAATTTCCAATAGTAACTGATGTGAGTTGGTTATAACGGAATGCACCGCTTCCAATACTAGTCACAGAATTTGGAATAGTAACTGATGTGAGTTGGTTATTACGGAATGCATAGCTTGCAATACTTGTCACAGAATTTCCTATAGTAACTGATGTGAGTTGGTTATTACGGAATGCATAGATTCCAATACTAGTCACAGAATTTCCTATAGTAACTGATGTGAGTTGGTTATAACCGAATGCATAACCTGCAATACTAGTTACAGAATCTGGAATAGTAACTGATGTGAGTTGGTTTTGATAGAATGCATAGCTTCCAATACTGGTAGCAGAAGTTCCAATATCTACATAACCTGCAATGTATTGACTGTTTTTCCAACTATCTGGAACATTTCCATTTACAGCATCTAATATATTGTCATCACTATCGTAAATCACTGTGTCTTCCGAAGTCACTAGATCCTTAATAACTGTTACGTTTTCAT
>Ga0214921_10001489_pt1 | contig 39851 bp, 18 predicted proteins | sample LL1505_MetaG_FD_177992 | JGI IMG/M metagenome (GOLD analysis project Ga0214921, IMG submission 177992) | Freshwater microbial communities from Lake Lanier, Atlanta, Georgia, United States - LL-1505 | ecosystem: Environmental > Aquatic > Freshwater > Lake | place: USA: Georgia | collected...
AGAACCAGTGGGTCCGGTTGGGCCTGTTGGTCCAGTAGAACCAGTGGGTCCAGTTTCTCCTGTTGGTCCTGTAGGTCCTGTAGGTCCGGTTGGGCCTGTTGGTCCAGTAGAACCAGTAGGTCCAGTTGGGCCTGTTGGTCCAGTAGAACCAGTGGGTCCGGTTGGGCCTGTTGGTCCAGTAGAACCAGTGGGTCCAGTTTCTCCTGTAGGTCCTGTAGGTCCTGTAGGTCCTGTAGGTCCTGTAGGTCCTGTAGGTCCGGTTGGACCGGTTGGGCCTGTTGGGCCTGTTGGGCCTGTTGGGCCTGTTGGTCCCGTAGAACCAGTGGGTCCAGTTTCTCCTGTAGGTCCTGTAGGTCCAGTTGTTCCTGTAGCTCCTGTTGGTCCTGTTGGTCCTGTAGGTCCGGTTGGACCGGTTGGGCCTGTTGCACCCGTAGGTCCAGTTTCTCCTGTAGGTCCTGTAGGGCCTGTTGGTCCTGTTGGACCCGTAGACCCAGTGGGTCCGGTTGGCCCTGTTGGACCCGTAGACCCAGTGGGTCCGGTTGGGCCGGTGGGACCAGTTGGCCCGGTGGGACCGGTAGGTCCAGTTGGCCCAGTTGGCCCAGTTGGTCCCGTAGAACCGGTCGGACCAGTTGCACCAGTTGGTCCATCGATACCGTCTAAATTCATATTATAGGTTACATTATGACTTGTTCCAAACTCTCCACGTACATTTTTAATGTTATTTATTGTAGTTTGGCCGGTTTGTTTATTATAACTAGAAATATACCCTTCAAAGTTATTATTTGCATTTGTAGAATCCACGATCACAACTGAATTACCAGTCATATATGCTAGATTATGATCTACTATGATCGAAACACTACCATTTAATGCAGGTATTGGGTTAAATGATATGTCTGTTTGTGTTCTCGTATTGTATCTGTCACCATCCATACCTGTTGGGCCAGTGGGTCCCGTAGGTCCCGTGGGACCGGTTGGTCCATCGATACCATCTAAATTCATATTATAGGTTACATTGTTACTTGTTCCAAAAGTGCCATGTATATTTTTAATGTTATTTATTGTTGTGGCGCCAGTTTGTTTGTTGTAACTTGAAATATAGCCTTCAAAATTATTATTTGCATTAGTAGAATCGATAATAACAACAGAGTTTCCAGTCATATATGCTAGGTTATAATCTACCGTAATTGAAACACTCCCATTCAATACGGGTGATGGGTTAAATGAGATATCTGTTGTTGTACGTGTATTATATCTATCTCCGTCCATACCAGTCGGTCCTGTTGATCCAGTAGGGCCTGTTGGGCCTGTTGTTCCTGTTGTACCAGTTGGTCCTGTGGGGCCAGTCGGTCCGGTTGGACCAGTAGGGCCTGTTTCTCCAGTGGGGCCTGTAGGACCGGTTGGTCCTGTGGGTCCTGTAGGGCCTGTAGGGCCTGTTTCTCCAGTGGGGCCTGTAGGACCGGTTGGTCCTGTGGGTCCTGTAGGGCCTGTTTCACCTGTAGGTCCTGTCGGTCCCGTAGGTCCTGTAGGACCGGTTGGGCCTGTTTCTCCAGTGGGGCCTGTTGGACCGGTTGGTCCCGTGGGTCCGGTTGGGCCTGTTTCACCTGTAGGTCCTGTCGGTCCAGTAGGTCCTGTAGGTCCCGTAGGTCCTGTAGGGCCTGTTTCGCCGGTTGGTCCCGTGGGTCCGGTTGGGCCTGTTTCACCTGTAGGTCCTGTCGGTCCTGTCGGTCCTGTCGGTCCAGTAGGTCCTGTAGGTCCCGTAGGTCCTGTAGGGCCTGTTTCGCCGGTTGGTCCTGTGGGTCCTGTTGGGCCTGTAGGTCCTGTTTCGCCGGTTGGTCCTGTAGGTCCTGTTGGTCCTGTTGAACCGGTCGGTCCAGTAGGTCCAGTAGGTCCTGTTTCACCAGTGGGGCCGGTGGGTCCGGTAGGTCCTGTTGAACCGGTTGGGCCAGTCGGTCCAGTTTCGCCTGTAGGTCCGGTCGGTCCAGTAGGTCCAGTGGGACCCGTTTCACCGGTGGGGCCAGTAGGTCCAGTTGCCCCTGTAGATCCGGTTGGCCCTGTTGGTCCTGTTTCACCTGTAGGTCCGGTCGGTCCAGTAGGTCCAGTGGGACCCGTTTCACCGGTGGGGCCGGTGGGGCCAGTTGGCCCTGTAGATCCGGTTGGCCCTGTTGGTCCTGTTTCACCTGTGGGTCCGGTCGGTCCAGTAGGTCCAGTGGGACCCGTTTCACCGGTGGGGCCGGTGGGGCCAGTTGGCCCTGTAGATCCGGTTGGCCCTGTTGGTCCTGTTTCACCTGTGGGTCCGGTTGGACCAGTGGGTCCGGTTGACCCCGTAGGTCCTGTCGATCCAGTAGGCCCTGTTGGGCCTGTCGGTCCTGTAGGTCCCGTAGGACCGGTTTCGCCTGTGGGGCCAGTCGGTCCAGTAGCCCCCGTAGGTCCTGTAGGTCCTGTAGGACCAGTCGGTCCTGTTGCGCCTACAAATGTATTCAACGAGAGAATATCACCAATACCTGATTCGTTCACTTGATACACATTCAAATCCAAAGGAATCAGTGCAATAACACCATCTCCATTTCCGGCGGTTACACGGTATGGAACTGTACCCACTTTCAAATATGTCAATGTTGCATTCGCATTATCGACATCCTGTACCACTGTGCCATTGTTACGTATATTTCGAATCGTTGTTCCCGCGCTTGTAATCGCTATATTCTGATTATTCGCAACAAAAATACATACGATCTGATTGATGAGAGGAGATACCGGCGCAAGATATCCTTCGCTCTGGCTATTCGGTATTTTTACAGTAACACTTTGTATTGTTGTTATACTGTCCAATGAAACGGCAGGCTGTATCGTCCGAAACTGTGCGAGTGTCAGTGATGTAAGATTATTAATGGCCGCGATCCCATGATTCGCCGCGCGTAAAAGAATATGACCCTTCTGTAAATTACTAAATGACAATGTGTTTATTGTCGCGCTGACAATAAGGGTGTTTTTAAATACCGCATTTGTTATATTCGCATTGGTGAAATCGACACCGGTCGCGTTTGTATTTGTAAAATTGCCGCCACTTAAATCTACACCAGATAAATCGGTGTTGCTTATGTCTTGATTGGAATAATCCACCGGCATTCTTATATGTATTGTCGAATATAATTTTATATCATTGTGTATCAAATTATATAATCTCTCGGAGAGTTCATTTATTCATTTGCAGCTGCGGCCGCCTCCGCTTCCGCTACGTCGTCTCTCATAATCTTCATTCTGCGGCCGCCTCTGCTTCCGCTACGTCGTCTCTTAACTTCTTGATTTCTGCAATGAATATCGCGAATAACTGCTCGTATTGAATCGTCTGATATCCAATAATGTCATCCTTTGACCCAACCACCATTTCCGGGTATACACTTTGCAGTTCATGCGCCAAAAAACCGTATTCTTCACGGCCGGTAAGGCTATTCAAATACTTCACTGGATGTATGTTGTCCACTGTTCTATCCAAAGGTAGATCGGATATATTATGCTTGATACGATAATCACTAACACTGTTCATACCTACCGTTTTTATAGTGCCACTAATATCCATTGTATATCGAATATCCAGTGCGAATGTTCCGTTGCCGACTCCACTTGCATTGATTCCAACTGTGGTTCTTGTGCTTGTACGTGTGTCGCCTTGTCCTTCTTCAAGCGGTGCAATTGAATACTGAATGTTTGTATATCCAGTAGTTGGTTCAGGCGTCTCAGCATTGATCACAGTCCATACGCCAACATTCATTGGACCTGTTGCACCGGTTGGACCTGATGCACCCAATCCTGCGATTGACCCACTTAACCCGGTAGCACCTGTTGCACCCACGATTCCAGTTGGTCCCGCATATACAATGACACCGGCGATACCTTGCTTTCCAGTCGGACCGGTTGCCCCTACTGCGCCAGTTGGGCCATATGATCCTATTCCGCTTTCCGTTCCTGCATCACCCATCGGACCTTGTGGCCCGGTTATTCCCGTATTTCCATCGACGCCCGTTGGTCCATCACGACCCCGTGGACCGGTGACACCGACAATACCCGTCGCTCCAATTACACCCTGTGGACCGGTTGCACCATCGATTGTTCCTCTGCCGGTGGGGCCAGACGCTCCAACTACACCACTCACTCCGGTATGTCCTCTTGGACCGGTTGTCCCGGTACGTCCGTCTAAATAATCATTGTTTGTAAGAATGTCGTATAATCCGACATTTACAACCTTGAATACATTAATATCATACGGTATTCCGGCGACTAACCCTTGATTTGCATGTATTTTGTATACTACATTGCCTAATTTTGATATTGTATTTGATACAATAGTATTGGTACTTGTATTCGTCACTGTGGTTGTATCTACACCTCCAATCAAACTTCGCGCGATCGTAAATGTCTTCGCCGGATAACTCGTAACAATACTTGGATTATTAATTGATCCGATTGACTGTGCATTTATTGTTAATGTTATACTTTCACCTACTGCAATCGATGGATTATTTACATAAAACGCCCTTGTAGCATTTGCGGTCATCGATGATTGGGTTGTTCCGGATACCACTGTCGGTGTAAGTATTGCAACAGATGAGCTCAAGTCAATGACATCGTCGACTAATATGGTAGAAAAACTGGTTCGTAACTCTGATATTTGTAATTGGGCGAGTGAATTTTGAATCGTCTGGTTGGATGTATTTGCTGTATTACGTAGAAGTTGGAATGCTTGAGCACTTGTAAATGTAACTCCCGAGAGATTTGTGTTGGCAAAATTCGCATTCGACAAATTTGAACCGGTAAAGTTAGCATTCGAGAGATTTACACCCGATAGATCCGCATTTGTTAAATTTGCAGATGAAAAATTCGCCGAACTACATGATTGAGACGCCTGAATCACTATGCCAGACATGTCATTCGACGACATGTTCACAGTGGGTCCGATCAGAAAACCAGATATGATCGAGTACCCACTTGGTAAAACAACCGCACTACCGCCGCTTCCGCCGTTCAATCCGGATGATGCAAGGTTTGTTAGTGTTATACTCGAGAGATTCAGCCCGGATAAATTTGTATTGCGAATCGCAGCGCCCGATAGATCTGTATTTGTGAATGTTGTGCTTGTCAGCGTCGCACCAGAGAGGTCAATTCCGCGCATCGAGAGATTTGCGAAGGTCTGTCCGGTAAGGGCGGCGCTTACGAGTGAAACACCATTACCGACAATATAACCATTACGAAAGACATAACCTGATGGCAATACTGCGTTGGTTGTGTTTAGTAGCCCGCCTGTTATTAAACCGGTGAATGATGCGGTGGGTATATTGGAGATATCCACGTTCGAGAGATCCATTCCAGTTATTCGGACGTAGGGGCCAATAATGTATGTGTCATTACCGGCGATCCCGGCTGTTGAACCAGATGCTTTGAAATAATAATCACTGGACGGTAATGTTGCGGTGGATGTACTTCTAAGCCCACCTGTCGTTATCCCGCGAACTGTGGCATTTGTAAAATTGACGTTGGTTAGTATCGCATTTGTGAATATGGAACCGGTGAGGTTTGTACCGACAAAGGTAGCGGATATCAGATTTTTACCGGTGAAGTTCGAGTTTGGAATCGAAAGACCATTATAATTTGGGGGATTCACTGTAAGAGTCATTGTCGCCGAACCAGACGTGTATGTTGCATTTGCTGCTTGAGATACAGTGATCGTAGTTGTCCCTAGGTTGACAATTGTTACCACATTACCAGCAATTGTTGCAACATTCGTATTTGATGATTCATATGTAAACGCAACAGGACTATTTGAAGTTGGGTCTACCAATGTAAATGAAACATCAATTACATTCGATTTCGTGATTGACGGAAAGTTTGTAATAAAAACGGGTAATAATTTCAAATATAAAACAATACCACTGGAATTAATACCGTCACCACCATATACATCATACGGATATCCGTTCATTGTTGTAGTGCTGGTTAATTTTGTATACGTATTGTTCGTCTCTTGACGGTATACGTAGGAACCATAGTTCACGTAGGTTGAATCACCAGAGATGGTTACTGGTTCACCTTCATCACATGCAATAATCACACTTCCGGATCCGGTTGGTATCGTAACAGTTGATGTTATAGAATAGGATGAAGCGACATAAGTTGGAACAATAATGCGAAATACTTTATCAGTTGGTATATTTGGGTTTATTACTTGCAAATCACGCGCGTTTGATAACGTAAATACATTATTATTCAGTGTTGTTAGGTTTACACGGCGCCGGTTTTGCTTTTTGCGAAGAATATTGTAACGATCCATATCAGAATAATATGAAAATGACAGATCAAATGTAGTAGCACTGGTTTTTAGTACTGCAAAAGCACTACCGTTAGAATAAATATTTACGACACCTGAAGATAAATTTCCACTATTTGATGACGGATAGTTTGAATCTCCGCCATACTGTGAATACCCCCATGAAAAAACACTACCATTATTTTTAATTGCAGTGAATGCATAATATACATTTGCATATATTGCAGTGACACCAGAGGTTAAATTTGAACTGTTTGATGATGGATAATTTTGATCTCCACCATAAGAGTAGCCCCCCCACGTAATGACACTACCGTTACTTTTCAGTGCTGAAAATGCTGCATGAGTGCCACATAATTCTATAACATTTGACGATATATTGTAAGATGCTGAACTCGAATTACCACCGTAGTCTGGATATCCCCACGTAATAACACTGCCATTACTTTTTAGGGCTGCAAATGCGTAATAATTTGGACATATTGTTACAACACCAGAAGTTAAATTTGAACTATTTGATGATGGATAATTTTGATTTCCACCATAAGATGAATTTCCCCATGTAATGACACTACCGTTACTTTTTAATGCTGCAAATGCGAAGAATGTAGAATAGATAGATACGACTCCAGAAGTTAAATTTGCTGACACTGAACTTGAATTTCCACCATTATCGGGATGCCCCCATGTAACGACACTGCCATTACTTTTCAGTGCTGCGAATGCAAGATATGTCGCATATACAGTTACGACCCCAGAAGTTAAATTTGAACTATTTGATGATGGATAATTTTGATTTCCACCGTAGTCTGGATATCCCCATGTAATGACACTTCCGTTACTTTTTAATGCTGCAAAAGCATATAATGTAGAATATATAGTTACGACACCTGAAGATAAATTTCCACTATTTGATGACGGATAGTTTGAATCTCCGCCATAAGATGAATTTCCCCATATAATTACACTTCCGTTACTTTTTAATGCTGCAAAAGCATATACTGTAGAATATATAGCTACGACATTAGATGTTAAACTCGCTGACACTGAACTTGAATCTCCACTATTATAACCCCATGTAACAACACTACCGTTACTTTTCAGTGCGGCGAACGCACTCTCATTTGAATATATTGCGATCACGCCAGAAGTTAAACTCGCTGATACTGAACTTGAATCTCCACCACTACCACCCCACGTAACAACGCTACCGTTACTTTTCAGTGCGGCGAACGCACTAGATGTCGAATATACAGCAACCACGTCAGAACTCAAACTTGCTGACACTGAACTTGAATTTCCTCCATCCATTCCCCATGTTATGACATTTCCGCTTGCGAGGCCTTTTGTTGGATACTCTCGAATATTAAAAATATAAAGATACAAGACACCCTTATAGTCCTCGATCGCTTCTGTAAAGTAAACTTCTTTCAAGTTCACGCCTGTATGTGATTCTAAGTACCAGTTTCCGCCAAGTGTGGCAGACCCCGTGTTATCTGTAGATGCGCGGATTGTGACATCACCGCCACTGCTGCGGATCTGTGTCTCAAGTGTATCGATAATGTACTTCCAGTCTGGATTGCTGTATAGCGCACATGCCATCATATCGAAATACGTTGCTCTTATTTCTGGCGCAGTGACACACCACTCAATGAGACTATACAGCGGCGCCCATGTTGCGAGTCCTGGATCTTGTATTTGTACACCCGCTATAATACTACTGTTGCTTCCATTACTATTAGTATTGTTTGAAACTAAATGATACAATGGCGTATTATAATTATGTTGAATAAGTCCAATACATCGATTACCTACATCTTCATCATCAGAAACACGCGATTCCAATATCCGCGCTTTGATATCATCTACTGTATCGGTGAAATAGTCGAATAATATCGGAATACATCGTTCGGGGTCGGTTGCATTTTTGATCGTTTCGTAATCCTGGACTCTTTTATCGATGAGAAGAATATTTTTGACTGTCATTGGTAGGGTAGTATTTACGTATTTTTATTGTATTATTCTACTGATGTATGTGAATAATATAATATTAGAACTTTACCGGCCGCATTCACGAAGAAGAATGCCGTGATTCCAGGTTTTCGATTCGACTCTTTAATGTCTTGATTTCTTCACAACAAATCGCGAACAATTGATGATAACTGATTGCTTGATAGTCACCCACCGTATCTTTTATACCATAGACTAATTCTGGAAATACTTCTTGCACTTCATGCGCGATAAACCCATACTCCCACGCATTATTTTTAGCCTTATTTTGGAACATCACTGGGCGTAACTGCCGTATTTGATTCGATAAAATCTCTCGAGCAGTCGAATCTGAATTCAAATAAACGACGTCGTGCTTAATTCGGTAATCACTGATATTCATAATACCGGTTGTTTTGATATTACCGCCCACATCCACTAGATATTGTGTATTTGGAGTGGCCCCTGGTGCGGTGGATGTTTGTATACCAACCCGCCCAAGACTGTAGTATATGTTATCTGTATTGCGTCTCCACAGGTTCGCACCAGTCACTCCGTAGATGCCAGTTGCGCCAGTATTTCCAAGGTCGACGCTTTCGCCGTATGGTCCAGTCGGACCAATCTCGCCCGTTGCACCGGTATTCCCTGTTATTCCATAATCACCCATCGGGCCAATGATACCAGTGGAACCTGTTATTCCTTTTAGACCAGTAGGTCCGGTATTCCCTTTTCCAGAGTTTGATCCTGTTGGACCCATGGGTCCGGTAGGTCCAGTTGCACCAAAAAGACCGATTGATCCAGTTACACCCCATGCTCCCGTTACACCCGTTGGACCCTGTGCGCCGGTTGCACCAAGTGGGCCGGTCGCCCCTGTAAGTCCTTGATATCCAAATACACCCGTTGCGCCAGTTGCGCCATTCACGCCTGCGATCCCCACTGGACCGGTTTCACCCGTTGGTCCAACATTACCACTATCACTTCCAATTGCAGCTTTCGCGAGAACTGCACCCAATCCATAGGATTTGACTTTATAATAATCCGGGTCAACTGGAATACCAATAATCGACCCAGCATAGACGCGGTACAATACAGAGCCAATCTTGATAAAGTTGACCGGCGTTCCGTATTCGTCGAGTACTTGGCCGTTGGCACCACTACCGGAGGATTGATATGCTATACCATTGATTCGAACTGGTGTATCAGAATTTACGCCAATATAAAACCCTTCTGTAACATTTGGCGTAACAGTGACACTATTATTTACCGGTGTAAGTACATTTATCGTCTGAATACTGATTAAGTCAGAAGGGTTTAAAACTGATACAATCGAAAGAATGTTATTTGTTGTTAGTGTTGGTGGAAGCGCGATGGCTGCAATATTTGCTGCTATATTATTTGCATTTTGTCGTAATTGAAGTTTCTGTGTATCAGTGAATGTTATTCCTGTTATGTTTGCGCCGACAATCTGAGTATTTGTTAGATTAGCACTAGTAAATGTCGAACCGGTGAGATTCGTATTAGTAAGGTTGCCATTCGTAAAGTTGAAGCTTGTAAAATCGATGTTCGAGAGATTCACTCCAGAAAAATCAACGTTGGTCTGGTTTGGTGGATAATATACCAATATACTACTACCAGTTAGATAACTTCTAGTTTCGACTTGGGCTGCTGTAAACGTAGTTCTACCGTTCCCGACTTTTGTTACTGTACCAGTTGTAGTAACCGTCGCCGCATTTGTATTACTGCTTGTATACGTGAATGTATTATATTCAAGAGTATATGTAGTGCCAGATATATCTAACTTACCATATATCGTATTTCCTGTTTGTGTCGCAGTTATATTGGCAGTTCCATCTACACCTTTGATGAGCAGTAAATTTCCATAAATATCTGCGATTGATGAGTTACTACTAGAATATGTTAATGTGTTTGTGGTTGAAATGTTATATACACGAGCACTACCGCGGTTATCAGAGGTGTTTCCACTGGTTCCATCATTATAGCGTGCACCAATAATAACAGTTGTTCCGTCTGAAGAAAGAGCTATTGATTGACCACTCCAGTCGTTGGCAGCTTCACCATCAATATCTACACCAAAACGCGTCCATCCAATCGGCCCAAAGGACGCGTCCGATTGATTTGTTACAGCAACTGTTTTACTTGGCGTATATTTATATACGCGAACATGACCTGCATCTGATGCGGTTCCGTCATTTTGATATCCGGCAATTGCTAGTATGGTTCCATCCGCGGAAAGAGCAACATCCGCACCACTATAATCACCGAATGCTTCTCCGTCGATATCTGCGCCGAGACGATTCCACCCAATCGGACCGAATGATGCGTCAGTTTGACTAGTTACAGCAACGGTTTTGGTTGGAGTGTATTTATATACGCGAACATGACCAGTACTGTTATTGTTTTGATGAGCTCCAATCGCTAGTACAGTTCCATCCGCAGAAAGACTCACACCGGTTCCACTACGATCATATGCAGCTTCACCATCGATATCTGCGCCGAGACGATTCCAACCAATCGGACCAAATGATGCGTCGGTTTGATTGGTTACGGCAACTGTTTTGCTTGGTGTATATTTATACACCCGAACATGCCCTGCCTCAGTACTTGTTGCATCATTACCAAATGCTCCAATCGCCAAGATGGTACCATCCGCCGACAAACTAATCGCATATCCACTATAGTCATATGAAGCCTCGCCATCAATATCATCACCTAATTTATCCCATCCAGCAGGACCTAAATTGTTTGAACTTCCCTTACTAGCGTTGTATTTATATACGCGAACATGACCACTATAAGTTCCGTTTCCATTATTGTAAAGTGCGCCAATTGCGACAATTGTTCCATCTGCAGAAAGCTTAACACCCTCTGAATTCGAATCGTTTCCTCCACTTTGATCACTTGCAGACTCACCATCGATATCACCACCTAGTTTATCCCATGCGATCGGACCTATATTATTCGCAGTCGTTTTGCTAGCATTGTATTTATAAATGCGGACGTGACCTGCATTAGAACCTGTACCGTCATTCTGGTTAGCACCTATCGCTATCACAGTTCCATCCGCGGATAGACTGACACTCGCTCCACTATAATCATTTGCGGCTTCACCGTCAATATCCCCGCCAATCTGATCCCAGCCAGCAGGACCTGAACTATTTGCGGTTGATTTATTTGCATTGTATCGGTAGACGCGGACATGTCCACTATCTGACAATAAGTTCCCAGAACCATCATTCGACCGCGCACCAATTGCAATAATTGTGCCATCCGCTGAAATTGCAACACTATATCCACTCTGATCATTACTTGCTTCACCGTCTATATCTCCTCCTCGTTTTGTCCACGAATTTCCGTATACAACTGCATTCACATCAGAAGGATCAACCATGACACTTGCAGTCGATGTGATCGTCGATATACTTGTTATTGTGGAGGTAGGTCTCGGCAAAACGAATGAATTATTATTGAAATGATTGGCCGGTAATGTTAACGCTCCAATTGTAATTGCTTTTCTAGCTACAGTAAGTGTATTACTTGTTTTGGTTGCGCTCATAAAATACCCTTTCACTCGCGCTTGGGTCGCAGTAAAAGTCACAGTACCTACACCGATTACATTGACGACATTTCCAGAAATGTCAATCGTCGCCACTAACGGATTACTACTAGTGTACGTAATTGCACCACTACTATTACTAGTCGGACGTGTTGTAACCGCGAATGACGCATCTCCATAAATTTTAGATGATTCAACCGTAAATGTCGACGATGAAAGTGTTGGCGCAACTCCTGGTTGCCCTATTCGTAATTCAGAACTTACTGTTCTTGTAAGATAATTTCCGGATGCTTCTTGTATCGCATTAATGTTTGTAATTCCATTTGAAACAAATGTAACGTATTTTCCTAATCCAGTTGGAAGAGCATTAAACCACTTGTTCTGTAAATATAACAAATTTTTACTAATATCTGTATTTGAAATTGCGGCATTGTAATAAAGGATTTCACCAATCAAACTGTTACATCCTTCTCCTATATTAGATCTGCCAACATAAACTGTTTTACTTCCGGCTGATATACTAACATAAGATCCTGAAATAAACGCGGTATTTTGTGTATCTGAATATCTCCAGAACTCTCTCGTCCCCCCCGACAGTCGACCAATCCAAATATAATTTGTGTTATCTTGGGCAGAAAGCGCTGCGTTATTTTGATTACTGGATTGAAAGTGTACATTTGAAGATCCTGCGTCTCTTTCCAAACTCCAGTCATAATCTCTATCGCCGTGGTGCATAAAACATCCATACTGAGCGATGTTACTACTATACTTTGCAACCATGAATACTGTAACTTCCGTAGTTAATGGAACGGATGATCTCGAAAATCCAGCATTAGATGCGAAATTAAATGCATTCACTGAATTAATACTTGATATTGTTGGTCCAGTTCCGTTCACTGTAAGGTGATATCCATTTCCAGTCAGGTCGTTCCACTGTGTAACATTGCTACCACTTAGTGTATAGGATGAAGTAATACTTGCGTCATACCGCGCCAATAAATTTGTAGTTGTGAGGTTTGATGATGCATCTACAATAACCGCAATACCTGAATTATCTGTTGTGTATGAAAATGCACCGGCGCTATTAGATGATGGGTCCACAAGTGCAAATGATCCATCTACAAGGTCATAGCCTCCTAACCCTGGACCTAAGGTAAATGTACCTAATGTTGGATTCGTTCGATTCACGAGAACTGTAATTGGTGTACTTCCTGAACTATAAATACTAGTTTCTGCTTGAGAAGCAGTAATCGTTATCGCTGATGGTGTATATGCATTAATTGTTGCTACGGTGCCATTAATCGTAATCGCATTACTATTTGTTGTAAAAGTATACGCACCGTCACTAGTACTTATTCCCGTGATAATACTTGTCAATGAAAATGATACATCGACACTATATGTCTTTGTTACCTGAGAAATTGCTTGATATGTTACAGGAATACGACTTACGGTTAGAGTTGCTCTTGCTATTTCCGATAAATAGGATGTTGTAGCTTGTTGCGTTGCAGTAATCATTGCACTTCCTATGCCAATAACATTGACATCATTTTCGGGACGTATTGAAAACCCCGATACCCAGTTTGACGACGATCCTGTCAATGTAAAATTGCCATTCAATGTACCTGTGAATCCCCCGCTTAGATCATTATTTACTACTGTTGTTATTTCTGTATTTGTTCCACTAGCGGTTCCTTGGTTGAATCGATTATACGCCACAAGACCTGTTTCGTTACCAGTCAATAAACGTCGATAGTTCTGAAAAATTTGTGCAGCTGAACGCGCGACATTCCAAATACGTAGCTCGCTAACCGTTCCATTGAAATAATTCGTGGATTCAAAATAATTCGGTTTTCCGAATACGAATGTCCCAGTGTTATTATTATTCGCAGCATACGCCGGATATGTGGTATATACTGTGCTTGTTGCACCTATACCATCGATATAAATCGCAGCAGTTCCACTTGTTCCAGATGTATACGCCCATGTCACCGCGATATGATGCCATGCATTGTCGTTTACTGCAGATGTTGCATAAATCCAGTTATTACCGAAACCGACAAATGCAGGTATACCACTTGCATCAATATACAATGATTTTTCACCGGATTCCCATGTTGAATCGCCATCTTGACAATTTAATAGGCCCATACTTGTTCCGCTAGTTTTTACCCAACATTCAATCGTAAAACTGGCTTTTCCGAATTCTGTTATATTTGCAGAGAAATCTACGTAATTCTGACTACCGTCGAATTTTAATCCATTTATGGTGATGGCAGGATTAATTGTTGCAACACTCGCGTTACTACTTGTAAATGAGAATGCACCAGTACTAACAGACACCGGTACAACAAGTGAAAATGAGCTATCTAATACGTATTTTGTTATGTTTTGAAATAACGTTGAAAAATTAGACGTTACGATTAGACTAGCGGTTTGTGTTCCAGCACCCAAATCTAAATATGCACTTTGGGTTGCAGTTATTATGGCGGGTGTTCCACCAGTACCCTCATTCAATGTAGCCACGCGCAAGTTCGTTGGAATCGACACATTTACATAAGAGATCGTTCCGGGGAAATTTTCACTGGATGAGTTTCGCCATCCACCAATTGTTACCGGGCCTTTACCGATAACGTTGTTTCCGATTTCGAATGATCCAGTCTGTACTGTACTATCAGACACACTTGTTAATGTAATAGTTATCGTTGAATTTGAACTGGTTTGTGCCACTCGTAATCTATACGCTGTATTCAAATTGACGGTTATTGTACTTGGTTCACTGGTTGTCGCCAACCAACTCCATTGAATTCGGTTGCTACTTGAAACCCATATTCCCCATCCACGACCCGAATTAATCTCATTGTACATATCACCTACAAGCGCGCGCATAGTACTAGTTCCACCTGTCACTGTAAAACTGATATCGATTTGCCAGTTAGATAGATATGCGATTGCAGGAAATTCATAGGTTGTCAATGTTGGAATCGTTATCGCCCCACTTGTAGCGTAAATCGTTTTTGTAGTTGCCGCGCCAGTGCTCAGTGTTACGGCGGAAGAATTGATCGAATATGTAAAATCACCCAGACTATTTGAACTTGGATCAACAAAAGAAAATGAAGCGTCAAGTATTCCGTAACTACCATTATAAGGTCCTAATACGATATTCGATATACGAGGTCGAAAATATAAATTTGATAATGCCCAACTCGTGGATGGTGATCCGAAGTTGGTGAATGTTCCATGTGCGCGGTTAGTTGTGTTATCCAATGCGGTACTATACGATCCCCAACCGGTTCCGTATCCCTGATTCAGTTCCCAGTATCCAAGGAGACCTGTTTCATTTCCCACGAGACGTTGGCGATAGTTATTTGAAATATCAGCTGCTGAACGCACGACATTCCATATACGAACATCTGATAATGAACCGCGGAATTGGCGATCGGATGCGCCGACATCTACACCATAAGCATCACTACCAAATATCAATTTCTGAGTTGTATTATTTGACAATAAACCAAAACCACTCACTGTATCAGTTCTGGATAATACACCATCAATGTATATAACTTTCACACCGGTTGCTGAATTATATGTGCATGCTACGTGATGCCAGTTTGTATCTTTATAGGCTGCCGATGTATTATGAGATGAACCAGTATCAGCTGTATTCGTTACTCCAAACCCAATTTCACCTGTAGATGCCATATTTATTGAAAATTGTGATTCAGCTGAATTTCCAGCAGTTCTATTTCGTCCGACTAATACAGTGTATACTTTTTGACTGCTCGTATCACTGGTCTTAAACCAGCATTCTACCGTCATCGTCGTACGGAATTGCGTCGAATAAGTCCACGTTGGAATACCTACATTCACCGCGTCATCTGTGCCGTCAAATAGAAGCACGGTCGATGGCGTTACGACGGCTGATGAAATTGTTGAACCCGTTGTAATCGCGCCAGTTAATGTTGCGCCAATCAGAGTTGCGCCAGTTAGATTCGCATTTGTTAGATTCGCGTTTGTCAGGTTGGATCCCGTCATATTGGCATTTGTAAAATTTACGCCTGATAAATCCACGCCCGAAAAATCGGTATAGGTGATATCTCCAAAATGTGAGACTGCGTTGAGTGGCGTCGAGTTATACGTACGAAGACTATAACCATTACCAATCAGGAACCCAATATTCGGTATTTCAAGTGTATTTGTGATCCATTGTCCGGAACTGTAATTCTGAATAGTCGTATGAAGTGCGTTTGTGGTGCGATCAGTTAGTGTTTGTGTACCATCTGACAATAAATAGTTTGCAACTAGATTCGCCGTATTATTCGGTAGGATTGTATTCCGAAACATCTGAATTTGAGAGTCTGTTCGAGCGACATTCCATATACGCAAGTTGTACATTGAACAACCCGATTTCATATAGTTACAATTACAACCGTCGGGACTTTGCTGTCCAATTGCGAAATTGCTGTTATTTTCGTAAAGTGACGTCGATGTAGATACTGTTTGACGTAAAACACCGTTTATAAAAAATTTGAATGTGCTTCCAGACCGTGTCATTGCGATATGACACCATTGTTGTTGCGGGATTACCGCCGAATCTGCCCATATCCAACCATAGTTAGGATTGTAAAAACCAGGACCGCTTCGATTATATGCTCGCACTTGAAATAAAAAGTTGTAATTTCCTTTATCAACAATAGTTGCATCTGATGTATATGACGTTTCATAGTACCATGTTTCAATCGTGAATGACTTGGTTCCACCAGAGATATTAAATAAATCACTGTGTGCGCGGTTTGCAAACATACTGTTATTGAATCGAAGGGTGGTGTATCTGTTGTCGACATAGGTTCCTAGAACATACTTCCATTTCGCGATTTCTTGCGTAAAATAAACAGTGGTAAGATCGGTTGACACGGACTCGGATGTACCTGAACTCGCTTCCAATATCCAGTTTCCTCCTATAGACTGGGCTCCTGTATTATCTAGTGATGCGCGTATCGTTATTTGATTTTCATCGGCTAGTCGGTCAATGATAAATCTCCAGTTCAGATCGCTATATAATGCGCACGCCATAAGGTCTAACGTATGTGTATCATTTGGTGCTGGTGTTGGTGAAAGATAAAATAAGGATTTTATAAATGTTATAAAACCTGACCACGAGGATAAAACGGGGTCTCGTTCTTCGACATTTTCAATACATGCGAAATGCTCTTCTGCATCTACAAGTTTATAACCACGGTCAGAAAAACCGGCGTGTTGAATAATACCAATATTTTCAAATGCTAATATTTCACTGGAAGTTTCACCCAGTTCAATCCCGAGTTCATGAAATGCATCGAGATCGTTGATATATACGTGAAGTGGCGGTTTGTGTGTTGGCGGGGGTGAACGTTGAAAAAATACAAGTGGCCTCGTGGTCGTCGTGACCACGATTTCGTCATTGCTTGAAAATAAAAATTGGGCTCTCACTGTATCTGGCAACAACACAATATCCGACATTTCGAGACCATCGCATGGTGTGCAATGATTATTCGATGCGTCCATTTGTGTTGGAAACTGCGGTTCGGAGTAATAGAAATTATCATAGATGATTCGGTTTTTTGGGTTTAAAAACCGGAGCTTGGATATGATTGTATCATACGTATCATGAAAGTAATTAAATACAAGACAACACGTTCTTTCATTTGTCGCATTTACAATTCCACTTATGTCAGATATTCGACTATCGATAAGAAGTAGTCTCATCGTAATCGTCATGATTGATCGCGTTGTGTTTTTGTCAAATTTGTATGTTAGTATAGATATTACGCTACTATACTAACATAAGAATATTCTTCGGTCAATCTGACCGGACTCGCTTCACTCGGACCTTGAGATCTTGAATATCTCTCGCAAGGATGGCATACATTGACCGATAGTCCACCGATTGTAATTCCGTTTCATGATCTTTCGTTCCGTAGATGAGTTCGGGGTATTTTTCTTGCACTTCATGTGCAATAAACCCATACTCGTATTTGTTTGTGAGGGTGTTCAAATAATGAGCACCACGTAATTCTGCCATTGATGGTGATGGCGACTCGCATATATCGCGTACATTCGCCTTAATTCTATAATCACTCACATTATTTATACCAATACACCTTATACTACCGCTTACATCCAGCGCAAATGCTCCGTCTGGTGCAGGTTTTCCAACAGAGACCCGTCCCTCATAATATATACTTCCGGTGCTTCCGGTATTTGCAATGTTTCCGCCTAGTCCGGCGGGGTATGTATAATACTTCCAAACCGCGTACTCTCCTGTTGGCCCAGTTGCACCTGTTGCGCCGGTTGCACCTTGTGTCGCGAATACACCAAGTGGGCCGGTGGCCGCCATGGTCGATGACATCGGTCCGGTTGGACCAACGAAATCAACAACACCAGGAATACCACGTGGACCGGTTGGACCAGTATCGCCGTTAGAGCCAGTGGGTCCAGTAGCACCTGACTCGGTTGCTACTCCTGGTGGGCCTTTCGGGCCGATTATTCCGGTATTTCCAGTTAAACCATCGGGTCCTGTTCGACCGTTCTCACCTGTCGCACCAGTGTATCCATTGGGTCCAGTTGTTCCTTGTTGTCCGGTTGGTCCCGTCGCCCCGTTCGATGTGGCAGCTGGCCCGGTTGGTCCTGTAGCGCCATTGATCGCATTTGTGCCTGGTGCTCCTCTCGGGCCAGTGCTTCCACGCGGCGCATTACCGTAATTGCCTTCTATAAGGATATCATATAACCCATTTCCACTTAATTTGTATTCGTTCAAGGAGAGAGGAATCCCAATGACCGAACCACTATATACACGATACGCCATGTTACGAATCCGAATAACGGTGACCGTATTCTGCGATCCATCAGCTTCGGTTATTACACCGCTACCTGTCGCACCTGTAGTGATATACTGCTTATTATCTCCCGCGCGATTTCCCGTAATCTGAAACGTCGTATTGTTCGGAATATCCACATAAAATGCCCGGTTCGAACTAATATCTGATGTGAAGTTCGAAACCACCGTTGTCCCTCCTGCGCCACCGCCAATCGTTGGTGAATATACATCAACCCCACCAGTAAGGCGAATCACATCAGTTGGACGTATCGCCGTATTCAATGAAACTAGGTCACTCGGTGTCATCGTGGTTATGGTGAGTCCTGCGATACCCGCCGCCACATTCGCTGCGTTTCTCCGAAGTTGCGATTTCTGAATGGTCGTAAATGTAATTCCGGTAAGTGTGGCGCCCACGATCAATGTATTCGAAAAATTCGTAGAACTTGTTATGGTGGCATTCGCTAGGTTTACTCCAGATAAATCTACATTTGTTAAGTTCCCTGCCGAGAGATTACACACAGGACCCACAATAAATCCACCGCGGAGTTGGAAATTCGTCGGAAGAGTCACGGCTGCGGCGCTGGCCGGAGAAACTATTTGTCCGGAAATCACGCCGGCGAAGGTTGCGCCTGTGAAAATGACACCAGAGATATCCGCAGCAGTGAGTGTTGCATTTGTAAGGTTTGCGCTGGTGAAATTGGCGCTTGTAAGCGTTGTGTTCGACAGATTTATGCCGGTGAGTGTTTTATTCGAAAGAATGACACTTGGTCCAACAAGAAATCCACTACGAATCGTATAACTTGCGGAAGACCCTGCAAATATTGCTGTGCCAACAAGGCCAATACTTGTTACACCGGTGAGTGTCGCATTCGTGAAGTTTGCACCGTTGACATTATTGTTTCCAAATGTGTCTCCCGTGAAATTACTGCCCGATAGATCACAACTACGTAAATTAATACCGGAAAGGTCTACTGAACTGGAGAAATCCGCCGATCTTGCGACCGCGGTAGGTCCAAGTAGATATCCATTGCGAACTGCCCAGATGCCACCGCCATCTCCGGCTGAAATCGCGGGGAATACTGTTGTGGCTGCGGTACCACCAATGATTCCACCACCTGTTGAAATTACACCAGTGAGATTCGCCTCTGTGAAAATCGCGCCAGAAATGTCTCCTCCAGTAAATATGGCGTTTGTCAAGTTTGCATTCGAGAGATTGGCTCTTGAAATAGAAATACCAGTTAATGAAATACCGGTAAGATTCGCAAATCGAAGATTCGTTCCTGGACCTACAATATACATGTTTCGCATCGTGCAATTTGCCGGAAGTAATGCAAATCCAGAATTATACAACTCGCCTGTTGTTAAGTTCGTTATGTTTGTCGTTGATGTTATGACAACACCACTGATATCCGCGCCATACATGTTCGTTCCAGATAGATCAATTCCGGTGAAGTTTGCATCTACAAGATTTACTAGCGGGCCAATCATGAATCCTCCGCGGACCGCATACAATCCACTCGGCATTGTTGCGCCAGCACCGGCGGTTGCATTCAATAGACCACCACTTCGTATTCTGGTTACTGTTGCACCTGAAAAATTTGCACCAGAAATATCGCAACCACTGATGTTGAGCCCCGTGAGATCTGTGTTCGATAAATTTGCACTGATGAGACGCACATTTTGACCTACGATATGACCTACCGACCCACCACCCCCTCTTGCTACGTACGACGTAGATGGAAGAGTTGCAGTTGTAAGTCCAGTAATACCACCTGTAAGAATACCCGTTATATTTGCTCCTGCGAGATTTGCAGTTGTAAGCGTAGCGTTACGAAGAGTCGTGTTTGTCATGTTAGCGCTTGAGAAATTAGTGCTTGTTACATTGATACCGGTCATATCTACTGCAGACAGGTCTGCGCCAGAGAGGTTTACACCGGCACCGATCATAAAACCGCTGCCACTAGCACCACCTGTATTTCGAACAATATACCCACTTACTAATGTTGCCGTTGCTGCACCCGTAAGCCCTCCACTTCGGAGACCCGTAAGTGTTGTACCTGAGAAAACCGCGCCAGATATGTCGGCGTTTGTTATATTGGCGTTTGTGAAGTTGCTGCTTGTGAAATTGGCGCCTGTAAGCGCGACGCCTGATAAATCTACGCCGGTGAGCGTAGAACTTTGGATGGATAAACGCGGACCAAAAATAAACCCGTTTGTTGATGTGTTTATTGTACGAGCTACATATCCCGTCGGCAAGGTCGCCGTTGTTACACCCACGATATTTCCTTGAACTATAGTATTTGTCAGGGTTGCATTGGTGAGATTCGCATTTGTCAGCGTAGATGATGTTAATGTTGCACTGGTCAAATTTGCACTGGTAAGGGTAGAATTGGTCAGGTTGGTTGATGTCAGTGTTGCACTTGTCATATTGGCTGATGTCAATACTGCACCAGTGAGATTTGCAGATGTGAAATTACTTGAAGTACACACTGCACTTGATAATGTTGCATCTATCATTGTTGCCCCTGTAAATGTTACTGAGTTCATGACTGCGTTTGTCATATTTGCATTTGTCAGAGTTGAAGATGACAAATTGGCGCTTGTGAGTGTCGCTCCCGATAAATCAATACCCGTCATATTTACACTTGTTATGGTTTGACTTGATAACGCTGCACCTGATGCATTGACACCTGCGCCAATAATATACCCATTTCGTGCGACATACCCAGTCGGTAAGGTTGCTGTGTCTAGACCTGTAATCGTTCCTGATACTAACCGCGTGAGATTTGTAGAAGCACCGCTTATATTTGCGCTTGTCATCACCGTTCCTGCCAGTGATATTCCCGATAGATCCACGTTGGTAAGTGATGCACTTGCTAGTGATACACCCGGTCCAACAATAAAACCGCTGCGAATGAAATATCCGGCGGGGATGGTTGCGGTTGTTGCATTTAGAAGCCCACCAGTAACAAGCCGCGTTAGGGTTGCTCCAGTGAAATCCACCGTGGCAATATTCGCATTTGTCAGAATCACATCTGTAAGATTTAAACTAGCGAGACTTGCACCAGGAATCGAAACCCCGTTTCCAAGAATAAATCCGCCGCGAACGACGTATCCTGTCGGCATGACGAGGGTGCTGGATGCTCCTCCCGTTACTCCACCACTTACGAGACCAGTGAATCCGACCCGCGAGAGATTAGCGGCGGATATATCTACATTTGTAAAGATTGAATTTGAAAACACACACCCGGAAAGGTCTGCACCTGTAAGTTGGACGCCGGTTATGTTGATTCCCGAGAGATCGGTTGTTATACCGCGAATATAAACGTAAGGGCCAAGGAAATAACCGTTTCGCGCAACATATGAAGTTGGAAGTGTAACGGAAGCTGCGCCCGTTATTGAACCCGATGTAAGACGTGTCAAATTGGCACCAAGTAGGTTTGCACCGGTCATTGAAGCACCAACGAGTGATACTCCACTTAGATCTGTATTTGCGAGATTGGCGTTGACGAGATTCACATTCGGTCCAACAATAAAACCGGCGCGGACTACGTAACCGCTTGGCAGTGTAGGTGCGGTGATACCGCCCACACCTGAACTTAATCCACCAGTGATGATGCCCGTTAGTGTTGTGGTAGTGAAAACGGCGCCGGATATATCCGCATTTGTTAGCGTTGCAGTTGTTAGATTAGAACCAGTGAAGTTGGCGCCAACGAGAGACACTCCGGAAAGGTCTATGTTTGTGAAATTCGCGTTTTGCGTGATGATTCGCGGGCCAAAGAAGTATCCGTATGTTGGCCGGGGGACGTACGCGGCGGAAGGAAGTGTCGCTGTATCTACGCCGATAAGACCACCACCACATATTAAGTTTGTCACGGTTGCGCCTGTTAAATTTGTATTCGTTATAGTTGTATTCGTAAATGTCGCACCGGTGAGGTTTGCATTTGTCAGGTTCGCTCCAGCAATAGATAAAGTAGTGAATGCATTACCACTTGTAGGAAGAGAAAATTGTATACTGTTGATCCATACTGATCTTGAATTCGTTCTTCCAGAGTTACCCCAGTTTGAATTTATTTCAAATACAATTATGTTAAATGTTTGTGTTAAAGATATATCCCATGAGTGGTATGTTGGTCCTCTATCTGCATTTCCTACTTCACCCAAATCGATTGATTGTAAATAAGTAGGTGGCGATACATTATTAAATTCACTATCCGAATATGAACCATTTAATGTGTTTATCGTCATTGTTCTTGGCATACATCCTGTCCACGGAGCAACGAGAGACATTGACAATGTACCGTTATATGTTTTTGAAACAGGCAAATATACTGCGATTCTAAAAGGAAAGGTTAATGAATAATTTTCTAAATCAACACCATTTGTGATATCATTATCAAATATTGAACCAAGTGCACTATGTGAATAATTTACATATCCACTAGTAGAAATAGCATAGCATGGATAAGTATTCGCTCGGAATATTTTAATTGTATAGGTTCCTTCACTTGTAGATGCTGTACTACTTGCATTATTAAAATCTGGAATTAATTGTACTGCACCTGGTATTACAGTTCGTGGCGAGGGTGTTGAAATTGGCTGTCCTGACAAATCCGCCGAGGTTAGATTCACATTCGGGCCTACTATGTAATTGTTTCTGATAACATAATCGCTTGATGGGAGTGTTGCGAATGATGAATTTAATAACCCTCCAGAGACGAGATTTGTTATTGTAGCGCCGCTTAGATTTGTACCCGATATATCGCATCCTGCGATCGAGATACCAGAGAGATCCGTATTTGATATATTTGCATTGCGAAGTATGACTGATGGCCCCACGATGAATCCATTTCGTGCAACATAACCGGTGGGGAGTGTTGCGGTTGTTAAGCTCACGAGGCTTCCTGTTATGACTCTTGTCATTGTTGCACTCGTGAGAACCGCATTTGTCATGGTAGACCCCGTTATCGTTACACCGGATAAATCGATTCCTGTTGCTGCTGCGCTCGTCAGGTTGACGTTTGGTCCAACAATGAACCCGTTGCGAATGAAGTAACCCGCTGGGAGTGTAGTCACGGTGGAACCATTCGTTATACCGCCAGTCAACACACCGGTTATGGTGGTATTCGTGAAGTTGGCGGAGGTGACATTCGTATTTGTCAAAATCGCATTTGTTAAGTTAGCACCGGAGAGGTCAACTCCCGACAGATCGACGCCTGTTAGGTTTTGATTAGAGAGATTGGCTCCTCGGAGGATCACGCGCGGTCCAACAATGAATCCATTCCGTGAGACGTACCCTGTCGGGAGTGTGGCGGTATCTAATCCAGTAAGACTTCCAGTTATGATTCCCGAGAGATTTGTAGATGCGCCACTAATATCGGTATTCGTGAAATTGGATCCAGTCAGTGTGATTCCGCCCGTAAAATCGACGTTTTGGATGACGAGCGACGAGAGATTCACGGCAGGACCGAAGATGGTTCCAGACCGCGCGAAATACCCGGTGGGGAGTCGAGTGGATGCGGCGGTTCCACCCGTTAGACCGAAACTGCGTATACCGGTGACGGTCGCACCTGAGAGATCCACACCACTAATATCCATGTTGAACAGTGACGCATTGGTGAGGTTGGCGGACGTTAGACGGGTTCGCGTAAGATCAGCTACTCCTGCGCCGGATATATCCAGGTTTGAGAGGGCAGTACTCGAGAGATTGACAGCTGGACCGACGATGAAATTATTGTATATAATGTATCCAGTTGGTAATACTGTTGGCGGTGTAGCCGTCACGGATGCATTGCGTAGATTGCCTGATACGAGGTTTGTGAGGTTGGCGCCTGATAGGTCGGTACCCGAAAGGTCTGTACCTGCTATGGATATACCTGATAGATCCACGGATGAAAGTGCCGACCCGATAAGTGATACACTTGGTCCAACGATGACACCATTACGGAATACGTATCCGGCAGGCAATGTCGCAGTGGAGGTTCCCGTGAGACCAGCGGTGCGGATATTGGTCAATGTTGCGCCAGTGAAGATTGCACCCGATACATCGGAGTTCGTGAAGAGGATACCTGAGAGATCTGCATTCGTTAGATTTGCACTGGTAATACGAACATTATTTCCGAAAATGGATCCGCCACGACTGATGTATCCTGTGGGGAGGGTAGTGGTGGCGAGTCCGACGACGCCACGTGATATAATATTGGCGATGGTTGCGCCGGTGAGGTTTGCGCCGGATAGGTCGCTTGATACGAATATTGCGTTAGTTAGATTTGCGAGATTAAGAATAGCACCATATAGAGATACATTTGTGAAATCGGCACCGGATAGATCCGCGCCAAAATAGTTGGCGGAGGTCGTGGTGAGCGTGGCGGTGATAGTACCGCTACCGTAATTCGCATTATCGCTATCTTGTGTAGCAGTTATGATGCTGGTGCCGAACCCGGTGATAGTGACGGTGGTTCCGGATATCGTGGCGACGCTGGCATTACTGCTCGTATATGAAAATCCGGCGTTACTGTTACTTGTGGGGGGTGTAAGTTGAAATGGGGGGGCATTGCTGACTTTGGTTATATTCTGGAAATTGGATAGGGTGGGTGCTGGATAAAGCGTTATAAGAGCAATACCACTTGATGTAATTCCATCACCACCGTAGACGTAATATTGCTTTCCATTAATTATTGTGTATGTTAGTTTCGTATATGCGTTATTTGTCTCTACGCGATAAACATTCGTTCCGTAATTCACAAGTGTTACTCCAGATATGTTAACCGGCTCAGCTGCATCGCATGCAATTATATAATGAATAGAGCCGGGTATTAATGTTGCTGTTGATGTTATAGAATACGTAGACGTATTGTAATCTGGAACAATAATACGAAGCGTTTTATCTGTAGGCATACTTGAATTAAAATTCTGAATATCTCTCACTTTTGATAACGTAAAAATATTATTGTTCAGGGTTGTCAGGTTCACGGTGCGACGATTTTCTTTTTTACGGAGAATATCGAACCGATCCATATCAGAATAGTATGACATTGAGAGATCAAATACTGTACTGTCTGTTTTTAAAGCCGACCCCGCGCGTTGGGTAAAATAAGCAGCGACAATACCGGATGATAAACCGGAGCCTGCTGAGGAGCCTCTCGAGTTTGTATCACCACCATCACCCCTGTTTATAAAATAGTCAGGGTGAATAAATGTATTCGAATTTCCCCACGCAACCAATTCGCCATTAGTTTTTACAGCAGCACATGCATAAGAATTAGAATAAATTGCAGCAACATTCGAAGTTAAACTTCCACTAACTGAATTAATATAGTAAGAGTCATAGCCCACATTAGGACTAATTATAATATTAACACTCATTCTTCCACCGTAGTCTGCGTATCCCCATGTAACGACACTTCCATTACTTTTTAATGCAGCAAATGCATTATCATTAGAATATATCATCACTACATTTGATGACAAACTTTCACTAACCGAAACCTGTCCTCCTGATACCGTCGATGCTATTTGATACGCTCCCATCCCTCCCCATGTAATGACACTTCCATTATTTTTCAATGCCGCGAAGCCGGTATTCGTTGAATATACTGCAACGACACCAGAAGTTAAACTTGAACCATTTGAATTTGGAAAATTTGAATCACCACCATTAGATGAAGACCCCCATGTAACAACACTTCCATTACTTTTCAATGCTGCAAATGCATATGCTGTAGAATATATAGCAATAACGTCAGAAGTCAAACTTCCTGCCACTGAACTTGAATCGCCACCCTGTCCCCCATACCCCCATGTAACGACACTTCCATTACTTTTAAGTGCTGCGAAAGCAGCAGGATTGGAATAAATCGCAACGACATCAGAAGTCAAGTTATTTGATACCGAAGTAGAATTTCCACCATAATTTGAATCACCCCATGTTACGACACTACCATTACTTTTTAATGCAGAAAATGCAATCGCGTTAGAATATATCTTAATGACACCCGACGATAAACTAGAACTCACAGAGCTTGAATCTCCACCCAAGGAGGAATTCCCCCATGTAATGACACTTCCATTACTTTTTAAGGCTGCAAAAGCATATTGTGCAGAATAGACTTCAACTACACCAGAAGATAAACTAGAACTCACAGAGCTTGAATCTCCACCATAAAATGTACCCCCCCATGTTACAACTCTACCATCACTTTTTAATGCTGCAAATGCGCCTACTGTAGAATATATGTTTACGACACCAGAGGTTAAACTTGTTCCATTTGAATTTGGATAATTCGTATTACTACCCTCACTAGGATTATACACAAATCCCCATGCAACAACACTCCCATCAGTTTTTAAAGCAGCAAATGCTGTATCGATAGAATATATCGCAATAACGCCCGATGATAAGTTAGATACATAAGTTATATTACCTGGGCCTGTAGTATTTGCGTTTTGACCCCATGCCAGAACGCGTCCGGCTGCAAATCCTTTTGTAGAATATCTTTGCACGATGCTCGTAATTCGTAATATCCCACGATATTCATCGATCGCCTCTGTAAAATAGAGTCCTTTTAGATTTACTCCTGTATGTGTTTCAAGGAACCAGTCTCCTCCCAGCGAGGCCGCGCCTGTATCGTCAGTGGAAGCCCGGATTGTTACCCCAGTTTTAGTTTCGAGATTATCGATGATATACTTCCAGTGATTATTTGCATATAGAGCACATGCCATCATATCGAAATAAGCTGCATTGATTTCTGGTGTGGTGCGGCACCAGGCGATCAGGTTGCGCAGGGGCGCCCAGGTTGCAAGTTCGGGATCGCGGTCAGCTACGCCCATAATGATACTTCCCTCCACGTCCGCTGCGACTAAATTATAAAAGGGACGATTGTAATTATGCTGAAGTAGACCGATGCATCGTTGCGGCGGCGCGTCGGTGGCTCCAGTATCCGCTTCTGCTGATTCGGTGATCCGCCCCTTAATATCCTCTACTGTGTCTGTGTAATAGTCAAATAATACTGGAATACATATATTGGTGTCAACTGCGGCGAGGATTTTTTCGTAGTCTTGGACCCTTTTATCAATGAGAATGATATTTTTCGGCATTCCTCCTCCTTATATGATGGACTGTTTTTTTTTGTTCACTCCGAAACCCGTTCTACGTTCACAAAAAAACGGTATTCTATTCAGGGAATCTCACCATGACCTTTTTTTTGTGAATGCAAGAATGGACGTCTCCCCGCCAGGGGGGACGGGGTTTTTGCATTCACAAAAAAAATTGACATCCCCATCCGGGGATGAACTTTTCCGCATCTGCGGAAAAAATTGAAATGTTTTTCCACCTACACTATGATTGACAGCTTCAAGCAACCCGTACAACGACTACAACGAAAACTATGTTCTCCTTTCTCAGAACCGGCGATATCCACAATAGCATCAGAGGGCTTACCCAACTTCCAGGACTCTTTACTTCTGACGGCGACAAAATCAAATACGCGCTCCTCAATCATTCGACGGCGATGCGCAAAAATCTCGGGGACGGCGCTCCCATCTTCACCAATATCCGGCAGTTGGAGGCGGAACTTGAGCGACGCGACATCAACAGTATCACGAGCGGACGCCTGCCTTCAATGGCTGCAAATGCCGTGGCTGCTGCTGCATCGATGCGTCTTTCGCCATTCACCGACAACGACATTCGCATCGACAATGCTGCACTGGCCTTCATTATGGCTAAAGAACTCGCGTTTCTCAACCGAACAATTCAAATGATTTCACTCATCGCTAACAGGTACCAAGAAGAACAAGAAGATCTGGCGTGGGGGAATTCCGACATCCAGACAGGCGATGAGCTCGGTGACTTCGACTACGTGTCGTGTTCTCCTCAATCCGCCGAAGATCTAGAAGCCGACGCCGACGATGTTCCGAGCGCATTGCAGCGTTCACATTCTCACCCTACGAACGAATACAGCGACGGTGGGTCGGACAGATCTGGTACCCAAAACCAGCTTGCAGCTACATTCCTCATCGCCAGCGGACGACTCCTTCAGAGGTTCAATGGACTTTGTGAACTTACTGGATCAAGCCCCGTTCTCGTAAACGGAATGACGACGATGGACCGCCCTCACAATGAAGCCAATCTCGAGAAACAACTCCGCTTACAGTCACTCGTCATCTCGGATATCTTCCTCCACTTCTGCAAGTTCGACGCCATCCACCGCGATCCGGTTGTGATGGTGTTCCTGGAATTGCGCGACATCTCTGTCTCTGCGTGGCGCATAATGTCCATGTTTGCGTTCTCCAACCTGTTCCGTTTGACGCAAGGAACCGATTTCGCGATGCAGTACCAACCCGAGGATGCGATATTCAGCCAGGGGCGCGATTACTCTCTCCCACGACAAGAGGCGGCGACGATGGATTTTGGGACGGTGGCAGTGGTCGCTCAGAAGGACGCGGAGGAGGTACCAACATACGACTAAAATCACACACGGACGACACATGGCGAGGTAAGTAAATAATAAAAAGGTAAGATGTGTCAACTAACACTTTTTTATTATTATTCGAGACCGTCGGTCCGCTTAATACTCCCTGAACTGATCGCGGATGTGTTCAAACACCGCAATCGCATCCCGCGCGCATGTGGTGATATACTGCGCCACGATCCCTTCATCAACACCAACTGTCTCTGCAAAACCCACGCGGATCATGCTATCTGGGTTGTGTGGGTGAACCTTGCGAAACGCGCAGTAGGTGATCGTCTGATCCTCCGCGTAATGCTTGTCGTGAAGGAAGAACTCCAGCACTTTCCCTAAGGTATAATCCTCGCCCTTCAATTCGATATCGAACCCGTTCTGAATTGTGCTTACCGTCGGAATGATATGATTCTCACCGCTTTCAATGTCGCGGATAAACTTCGTGCATTTGTTGATCATAATCTGCGCGGCCTTGCTCACAATATCCGCGTTCGTATAGACGCCAACTGTCTCCACTACGAAATCGAAACTGTCTTCCTTCGTCTGACGTTGAGCATCCAGGAGCGACCAATTCTTCCGCTGTGCTTTCATTTCCTCACTTCCAATCGTGGCTACACCTTCCTTCACCAGATCAGCCTCTTTGATACGCCAGGCCTCATCGACTTTGGTGGCATCCATCGTCATACTGTACGCGCATGTGCAAACCACATTGAAGGCCCCGTCCTCTTTGGCAGTACCAATATCAAGTTCACATGTCATCGCCAGTTGCTCCCCTTCACCGTATTCCGTCATTTTCGGGAGGAGACGCATAAACTCGATGTAATCGCCCGAGATAGGATTGGGTGGGAAGATTTCGTGGACTTTGACATCGGTGAGATACTTGCCGTTGGTCTTGTTCTTCAGTTTGAAATCCTTGGTGGTGACATATCGGATCTCACTACCATCTGCGACGACATTGACTTCAAGGACGTATTCTTGGTATGGGAAATCGGTGTCGGTGATGTTGATCGGGATACAGCTGAGGCGTTGCTTCACAATTTCGTTATGAATGCGGCTTGTGTTTACGGTTATTGATGCTTTGCACTCGGCGTACGGAAACGTGCGAAATACGAAGGTTGGTATGTCGCTGAGGATGACGCGGCGGAGGGCATTGGCGAGCGAGACGTTGATGCGATCGATTGTGAAATTGAGTTGGCCATTTTCATCTGTTTTAGAAACGATTCGTGGGATGTATTTAGAGGCGGCGGAGGCTGAATGAAACGGTGCGCTGGATTCAGATGAACGCGCGGATGACGATGCTACTGCGGCGGACATACTTTCGTTGAATAACAATAACGGAACGGTTTATATTATATTGGTAAAACAATTGGATTCTAATCAATTTTTTCTTTGAAAAACGGGCGGATGGTCGCAATTTTTTTTCGTTGAAAAAAACGGGTGGACATGCGGACACGCGTATTCTGCGTCAAAACTCACATAAAAACTTATGTATTCTTTAGTAATAGAGAATGTCCTGCATAATTTATTATAGTAACCTTTGTGATAAAAGCAAAGCGGTCTTGTCTGCATTGTCTAAATCGCGCGTCCAGGACGACATCCATTTCCTTTGTATTGACAAACGCGTCAAAGCAGAAAATGGATCGGGTGCATGGCATATCATTACTGAAAGCGGTGAAAAAGTGCTCCTCCCGCCTCAAGTCAACCGCGTCCCCGCGCTCTTGCTCCTGAATAAGGGTCATATGGTTCTTTACGGTGAACAGATCCTCCAGCATTTTCAGCCGAAGAATGTCGCTTTGAATAATGAAGCTACGAACTTCAACGGTGAACCTAATTCGTTTTCACTGGGTCGGGAGAGTATGGGCGGGTTCGGGGTTGCGTCGGATAATTTCAGCTTTTTAGACCAAAGTGCCGATGAGTTGTCGGCCAAGGGAAATGGTGGAATGCGTCAGTTGTACAATTATGCGACTCTTGACTTGGTGGATAAAATTGAAACGCCGCCAGACAATTATTCGCCAGATAAAGTAGGAAGTGTATCTTTAGAACAGTTACAACAAAAACGAAACTCGGATATTCAACAATCATCAAATGCTGGTAATCATATTGTTAGTGGGAGCGGCGGCGGCAATTACGGGAACAATTTCAGCCCTGGGGCGCGAACGGAGAATGTGGGTATTAGAGCAGGAACGGCTGGGGGTGGTATGAGCTATGATGGATTCGGCGGTGGCGGCGGTGGTGGTGGTGGTGCGATGGGTGGTGGAGGAATGCCAAGCGGATCACAGCGCGGGCAATCGATGCCTCAGCCTCAGCAATTCGCACCGGTTGGAACACCACCTCAGTTTGCAGCACAAGCTGCGTATCGTGCTCCACCTCAACAACCAGAGTACTCACGTTTGGGTGGCGGTGGAGGTGCCGGTGGCGGGAATGTAAGTTTGCGTGGATCGATGGATATGAGAGCACAACCGCGCGGAGGTGGAAGTTGGATATAAACGTATCTCGTTGTATTTGTATAATTGATTATGGTAGATACATAATGGATTATGCGATTGATAATTATTTCGGAAATAACGTCGAGGACAACAATGTCAATGCCAATCACGTAAACAATAACGTTGAATATGAACTCCGAACCGATTTCGTATACGATGAACGCCGGATCTATTCAAAAATATACATATTCTTAAAATCGATTGGACTTGTTTTTTATACACTCACATTCACTACATGCGATAAACCAATATTTTTCGTAGTAATGAATACTGTTACATTTTTATCTATTCTAAATAGTGCACGTTATGAGTATAATCATTATCGACGATATGGAACTACTTTTTCATCTATTGGTGAATATGAAATATGGAAACAACAACAATTGCCAAAAACGCGTATAATATTTGCCGGGACCGAACTAGGAATAAAAATATGGTACATTATAAACATATTTCCACCACAATTTGAGTTTGACACACCATGTAATCTCGGTAAAAGTATTTTAAATATGCACATATCGGGACTCTTTATGATTTATGTGGTCGTGTGCATTTTTTCAACGTACGTTTCATGTACGTCATGTTGCTATGATGTAAATCATTACCAACCACATAGATATAATGTACGGTCACATGAAACGCGATCGTTACCTCTACCCGTGTTGAATGATGTAGTATTGAATATAAACCGAGAATGCTGTATTTGTATGGATATCAATAATATTCAACCGTGGGTAGGATTACCGTGTGGTCATATGTTTCACACATCATGTGTTTCGCGGTGGACTGCGAGTCATCATACTTGTCCGGTTTGTAGGTTTGACATGCGTATTATGGTATGAGATATTTCTTGAACGATTTTCTCCGAAAAAATTGACTTTTTCTCCGAAAAAAATTGACTTTTTCTTCGAAAAAATTGAAATGTTTTTTCATCATTCAAATACTTCATGCTGTCTCAATCAACAACCATCGTTTCAATGTCGTCTACCATCGCCGTCGCCCCGAATTCATACAAGACCCACTACATTCGTTCTTGGTATGCATACCAACGAATCGCCCCGTCTCATCTTCATTCCATCGAACATTACAACTCGGAATGCGAAGAATACGCCAAACTGTACGATGCCCACGTTATGGTTCTTCGTGAAAATGTCACCAAGATCACTGGTTGGCATTGGTGCACGGGTTGGCCTGCTCAGAACTGCGCCGACCACGACGGATACGTGGATATCCGCACTGGAAAGAAATACTCGTTACACGGAGAAAAGGACTCGTTCTTCAAGGAAATCGGTAAGTAAACAAGCGCGGCACACACGCATCAGTGAATAGTTCCAGGTTGTTTTGGAACCTTTTTTATTGGATGTTTCAACTATTTACTAGTATAAGTATATAGTGGAAAATATACGACGATGGATCAGATTCGCGAATTATATACAAAATATGACAATCTCGTCAAATACTCAGCGTATGCGTTTACTGGGTGGGGGTTATCCTGGATCCTCTTCTTTATCATGCTTCCCTTTATGATTAGGTACTACGGAAAGATCCGGGGTACTTCATTGAACTACGGATTCAGTTGGTTCTCTATGGTTGCAATTATTCTAGGTTTAGAATTCGGTCTACGACCGTGAAAATCTCTCGAATCAGTCAAATATATTCGGTTCGAATGAACACTTTTCAGCCAAAATTCAAACTTTCAAACTTATAAGATCCAACGTATAAATTTGAACGACTTTCTCGCCGAAAATATTTCGTTTAAAATTTGATCCCCCAAAATTGAAGATTCCAAGATTTATAATGTTACAACCCCGTTTTGGGGGGATCAAAACCCCGTTTTTGGCGGTTTGGCGGCTACCTAGTGTTGCATCATTCGTACGTTGTAGTCTGACCATACATGGTCTAGTTTACCCCTTAGTGTTGTACAGTATGGTCTCCGGAGGCGTTTTTTTGTCGTAATCCTGGGAAAATGTCCAATTTGCTGTTTGCGCTGGAGACTTTTAAAACACGATTTCGAAAACACGAAAAAATGGGTTTGTGACTGAAATGCTCACAATTCCGATTTTTAGTCAAAAAACACGCTTACTGACATTTTTCGGGGATCGGCGGTGGAGGGTGGTCCGTCGGAGGCCCGCGCCGATTTAGGCGTTTTTTTGTCGTAATATAGAGTAGATGCGACCACACAATGCCACACGATAAAACCAAAGTATCGTATCACTGCGAAATATGTCACTATATATCGAGTAACCGATCCGACTATGAACGTCATTTAATGACACGTAAACATCAAGAAAACGCCACGTACCACACAAAAACGCCTCCGATTACATCGGACCCCTATACTTGCGCTTCTTGTAAAAAGGTATTCAAACATCGTACAAGTATATACAAACATAGATCCATATGTCCAGGATCGCCGGTATTTGTCACGTCAACCACCGCGATAAGCAGTGCCCCGAGTGCCGCAACTGCCCCGACTGCTACTGTAGGGACCGAACAGTATTTATGTGAAGTGATCACCAAGAACCAAGAACTAACCGCGGCAATGATTATGCTTATTCAACAAAACACCGAACTTCAAAGTAAAATGATGGAAATATGTAAAAGTGGTGGGCTAGGTGGAACATCAAATAGCCATAATACGAATACAAATAGTCTCAATACTACGAATAATAATCAACAGTACAGCCTGAACTTCTTTCTGAACGAGCAATGCAAAGATGCAATGAATATGAAGGATTTCGTGAATTCGATCCAGTTGAACATTACTGATATGGAAAATGTCGGACGATTAGGTTATGTCGAAGGTATGTCGAACATTCTCATCGACAATCTCCAGAAAACGGATGTATATAAACGACCGGTTCATTGTAGCGATATTAAGCGGGAGACTTTGTATGTCAAGGATGACAACAAGTGGGAACGTGAAGGGCCTGACCATGAGAAAATGGTGAACGCGGTCCTTGCAGTTGAACAGAAAAACGTAGCGCTTGTGAGTGAATGGGCGAAGGCGCACCCGAGTTGCATGAATAGTAGCTCAAGAGAAAATGAAACGTACTTCAAACTCTCCAAGGCGGTTACGGATGGAGAAAAGGATGGTAACATCGCAAAAGTTATTCGACGTGTTGCAAAAAATGTCATCATTGAGAAGGAATGAACACACAATGCGTCTCGTTTAAGACCTATATTTATTATATCGTCATTATATACCAGAATAGGTGATAATCACGATACACGGATGTCAGAAAGCAAATCTCTCGCAATCTATAATTGTCAAACTTGTATGTTTATAACAAAGAACAAAAAAGACTACGAACGTCATATTCAATCAAAGAAGCATCGGGGTTCTGCATTTCAAACTCCGACCATAGTTGCAAATATTGATGATACTGCAAAAGATGACACATTACATAAACCGCCGATGTGCTCGAATTGTCATAAAGTGTACAAATCTAGGACATCAGTATATAAACATATGAAACAGTGTGGCGTGGTATCACCGCCCTCGGATCAACAAACACCCCCCCGCCCCGAATCACTGACTCCTGAACAAATCCAATACATCCTTATAGAAAACAAGATCCTCAAGGAACTCCTCAAAAAAGCGATTCATGGATCGACTGTGTAATACTTCGTGAGATACTTGTCATAATCAATCGGTAAATACTTATTGTCTGCGAGTTTGATTGTGTTGAACCGAACCCACGGACGATTATACAAGTCAACGCCACGTTTCACACGGTCTGCGATATTATTCAAATCATTATTATTGCTGTTATTCAGTTCTTGATGTGACCAGTTTTCGGTTTTATTTCGCATGAACTCATAATCGCCAAAATAAGAGAGATGCCAACCAGCACCATCGACGATTCGAGGGCAGTTCGTGATTCCGCGGATCAAGGAACACGATGTATTCAGCTCCTTATATTTACCGTAAAGCAGTATCTTCGGCCAATCGCATTTGTCCGTATAACGGACGTGTAAATTATAATAATACAGATCCATATAAAGAATACTAATCCCTTCCAACAGCATTTCACCATCCTTCATACGTTGGATCGTTCGTGGATCAGGGATTTCATCTAAATCGGTTATCATTAAAATATCGTTATCCTGTAACTCATTGGCCACTTTCGCGAATCCAGTCGCAATCGCGTTTCTCTGCCATTCTTCGTTTTTCCATTGCTGTCCAGCACCAATATTGATATTGGGATACACAAACGGTATATCATCCACGATAATATGAATGATCTTATGGCTAAACTCAGCATAATCCGCCTTATTCTCTTCGAAAATCAGCGGTTTTTCTTTACCGACGAACGTATGCGTACATTCCACAATAACGAAATAATCAACCACCTCGTTCAGTATTTTCAACCGATACGACAAAAGCTCGAGTTCATTGTAGAAAATAAATCCGTCGATGATTTTCTTTTTTCGAAATCCCTCAACATTATCGATAGTCTCCGCCATTTTGTATAATATTATAAAAGTCTTGTACATAATATTATAAAATTTACAACGCAAATAGAAAACCCAGTCAATTTTCAAAGGCCGATACGACGGTTCCGAGAGATTCTTAAGCACCTGAAACTGCAGTTGGCCTCCTCGCCAATATCCAACATTGCGCAACATTCCTTTCTTCGTTGACATGACCTACTTGTGATACGTCAGGCCAACTATGATGTTTGAATATATGAGTAATATAATCATAGTTTCCCCATTGCCCGATTTCAACGACCTCGAATCCAGTTGAAAGGAACAATAAGGCGAGACCCATCGGGTTATATCCGTTGTAATGAATCGGGGTGCTATGTGGTATATTGATCGTAGGAACACTTGTAAAGACATACCCGCCCGGTTTGACGTATTTATAAATATTTTCCAACGCCATAAATGGATTATATAAATGTTCGATTGTCTGATTGAAAATAAAAAAATCAAATTTCGCATGAAGCTCAATGTAATCATTGTGCAAGTCATAAGGCGGATATTCCAGCAATGTTTTATTCTTATACGAAATGAACTCTAATTCAGGATCAGTAGAACACGTGATACCTAATTCGTCTCCAACATGAATACCGTGTTTATTTGTCCATTCGATGAAATCTAATACTGCAAAGACTCTAGGCGCATCATGACCAGACCAGTTATAGTTCCAATTACGGACGGGACAATTCGGCATCGATGAATACCGATTAAAATAATGACCATCTTTTTTGACAAGTTGTGTATATATAGACGTCAACTCATTTTCTGTAAATTTCTTCATATTTCACCGATCAATTTATACTACAATGAATAAAGACGGTTTATATCGTTTCTACTGTACTACTTTCCTTATTAGTAAATCGTCACTAATATAAAACGATATGAATAGTATATCTATCCGAATACAATAACGTTTCCATCGATCATGAACATTGGCTACCTCATCCCCCTCGTGTGTTTTTGGCACACGATAACAACCGAAATCTCAAAACACAAAGACGCCCCAATGACAAACAATATAGTTGGTTTCATTCATTGTGTATCATTTATTATTCATTATAACTACAGTTACAACCTTGATTATGCAGTACACATCAGCCTTGGGTTTTATATATACGACCTTCTCTACATTTTTTCGTGTTTGTATCGAAAACTAATAAAAGATGAAGTCAAACGACACGCTCCTTTCATTATGCATCACATCGCAGGTATGTATGTATTGAATTCCACACTCACCGGTGAAAGTCAAGAACACATTCTGCCTGCATACAATATTCTTGAACGATCGAATATTATGTTATATGTTTCCTATTATTTGCATAAACAATACAGCCAATACTCTCACTTGAATACTCTATCCAATTTCATCCAACTCCTATCATACTCTTATTTCAGATTGATTCAGTTGTCTTTGTATATCTACAATAATAGAGGACCCTTTTTCAAGTTTAAGTTCATCACGCAATTTCTGATCATTGCTATCTACTGTATGGGGGTTGTGTGGAGTCACCGGCTGTTGAAAAAGAATATGGCGAATTATAATACACTTATCGCGGCTCGTTCCAAGAAATACTCTTCGGACGGATGAAGCAATGCACCTGCGCCGGATTTACATTCAATCTCTCGGACGACGCGTTTTATATCGTTAAGTGATGATTCACGGTGGATTAAATACGCATCGATGTCAGCCATCGTTGGATTCGCGTTCCCGGGGATAAGTACGACCATGTTTCGTGGGTTGTTATAATATTATGTAAATAGATATAGCAAATAATGTATATATTGTTTTTTACATAATATTATCATGTCGAGTATACGTGCACTAATCCTCCCCATCCCAAACGCGCATTTCATCTGGTATTGTGCTTGGCTGTCAATCCCGTCTGCGATCTACGCATACGCACACCCTGCCACCGCCCATTTCGCGCCCATCCCCGCTGCCGTATTCACGACATCCCTCCTTTATTGGCACAACCCCATCCGCGATTCATGGCGCCGTAAACTCGATATGGCCGTCGTATCCACCGGTCTCACCCATCACATGTACTACGCACTATACCGCTCGAATCGGCATACTCCCGCATATCTCGCTCTTATAGGTGTATCGGTGATGTCATACGCGATTTCGCAATATTATTTACAACGGCACCAGTACTGGCCAGCAACATACACGCACGCATTGATCCACCTGATCGCCAACATCGCGAACTTGGTGCTGTATTGTGGAACTATTATGCATCAATGAAAATTGTAAATAGATATAAAAATAATGTTAATATATTAGATAGATAGAAAACTATTTATGTCTAACGAAACCCGTCTTTCGAAATGGGCCGCTGATATCCGTGCAATCAAAGACACCAAAATCACGCCTGAACATAAGCGACATGCATTTCAACACCTAGAAAGCCTCGTCATGTTCAATAATGTTTTATTTTATACCGGATTCTTCTTTTCATTTCTCGAGACATCCTATGTATTTCCGTGGGTCATGATGGGTCTTTCTATAAGTTCACATTGGACGACTGTTAGCCACCATGTGAGTCATGGCGGGTATACGGACGATGATAGTACTAATAAGGAAAAAAGCGATAATCACAACAAGTACAATCGATTTAAGTATGGTGTAAAAATGCGCCGGTTTTACGATTGGATGGACTATATTTTACCGGAAGCGTGGTCTTGTGAACATAATGTGTATCACCATTATAAACTGAATGAATACAATGATCCCGACAATGTTCAACATAATCTCGTTCTTCTTCGCGCGATGAACGCTCCGCGGATCGTGAAATACGGCATTATCGGATTCTTTGCGCTGACGTGGCGGTTATTCTACTATTCATCGAATTCGTATAAGTATTACAAGGCAACTAAACTTAATTACACGATGAAGGATGAAGACTATAAACAGATGACGCTTTTTGGAATGATGCTCAACGAATGGCCATCATGGATTGGTAAAGTGGAATACTTCACACTCGTTCTATGCCCGATTATACTTTACCGTGCACTATGTTTCGGGATGATTTATTCGTTCCACGTTTATTTTCCTACAGTGTTCACGGCGATTCATCTTTATAATGTCATTATGAATTACGTTCTTGCGGATCTCTTTTGCAACGTTCACACATTCGCAGTCATTGTGCCGAACCACTCAGGAAGTGATATGTATTTATACCGGACACCAGTGAAGGGAAAAAGCGACGAATGGCTCCTTCGACAGTGTATTTCATCGACGAATTATACCCTGGGTAACAATATCGTCGACTATTTACAAGGATGGTTGAATTATCAGATCGAACATCACCTCTTTCCAGATTTGTCGGCGTACGAATACCAAGTGATTCAAAAGGACGTAGAGGCGGTATGTCGGAAATACGGAGTTCCTTATGTGTGCGAAAATGTGTTTATCCGTCTTTGGAAAACCGTGAAGATCATGACCGGACAGGAGAGTATTCCTTATTATGAAGGGAGTGAGATGGAGAAGTATATGAATGAAATTATGTGAGCCTATCTATTGCTGACTGAAATCAACATAAAAAGAATAGCCTAGTATTATTAGAAGTGTTCCAATGCGAATCATTATTAATAATGCAATTTATGATATAACCACATTTATCAATGAACATCCAGGAGGTCCAGAAGTATTCCGGAACAATATATCACGTAG